>JAABUI010000091.1_pt1 | contig 138162 bp, 150 predicted proteins | sample 5559111 | NCBI WGS metagenome assembly JAABUI01 (sample SAMN10711870, study PRJNA513365) | rock metagenome | isolation source: Antarctica rocks | place: Antarctica: Victoria Land, Buttleship Promontory | reverse complement strand
CAGAAATTGGAGTTAACGGAGTCCTTCTGAGCATTGTGGATGCAGTTGAAGAAGGTGGATTGTTTTGAAGGTACGCGATTTTACGTGTTTTCGCGATCCAGCCGAAGACTTAGTGCGGGGTACTGTAGGTCGACGGTAGGGCTAAGGTAGGGCTGCCGGAATCATCACGTGATAGATGTGTGATTGATAATACCTTAAAATTATGATTGGAGACTGACAGAAAGGCAGGTACGGAATAGATAGATACCCAGCCCGCACACCACCAACTGCGCCCCACCTCGTTTTTCTTCTGTTGCCAAACACTCCACTGTTTAACGCCATGTATCCCTAACAGTGTGGGCCTTCCTGCCATTCTTCTAAGAGTGTCCGGCATGTGGTTCGCCCTTGGAGCCCAGGCTATTCTCTCCTCGCCTGGCTTCCAGTATGATCTGACCCAGCCGGATTATCTGCGGGCAACAGCCAAAGGGGAGAAGAAGCACATGCTCTGTGGCAACAACGAAGGATGGGGTCCAATAAGCCCGTTCAGATACGACTTTACACCCTGCTTCCTTGACGTATGGATCTCGACTGTGGCAGTTTGGGGCATCGTGTTGGGCGCGGCGGCCGTATGGTTCTTGATGAAGAGGAGAACGCCCTCTCCTGTTGGCAAGAATTGGCACTTTTACACGAAGCTATCGATCATTGCAGCGCTCATCATCGCCACTGCACTTCAAGCTTGTTTGCAGATTGAAGCCTTTCCTGGGGTTTGGTTTGGAGACTTTCGATTTTGGACTACCATCCTCACGCTATGCTCGCTCGCTATTATAGGTACCGTGCAATACATCGAGCATTGGCGCAGTCGGCAGCCAAATGGCGTGGTGCTCTTCTACTGGCTGTTCCTACTGATAGCTTACGGTGTGAAGCTAAGATCTCTCATCTCCCAACAAGCCTTCCACACAAGATTACCATTTTTTATCACATTCTGCATCTCTTTTGGGCTGGCAACGCTCGAATTCGCATTGGAATACCTTGTTCCGAAGAAACAGTCTGCCTACGACGCTCTTGGGGACGAAGATGAGTGCCCCATCGAGTATGCAGATGTTTTTAGTATCCTTACCTTCGGCTGGATGACCCCTATGATGAAGTTTGGGTACAAGCAATTTCTGACGCAAGACGATCTTTGGAATCTAAGAAAACGAGATACAACAAGGGTGACTGGTCAAATTTTGGAGGAAGCTTGGGCCGCCGAGCTAGAGAAGAAACACCCTTCGCTGTGGATAGCTATGTTTCGAGGGTTCGGAGGGCCATATTTCCGAGCTATGATAATTAAAACCGTCAGTGATGCGTTGGCATTCGTACAACCACAGTTGCTGCGATTATTGATCAATTTTGTCGACTCGCGCCGCAGCGGTCATCCGAATCCTCAACCTGCCATAAGGGGCGCTGCCATAGCACTAGCCATGTTTACCGTCTCACTCTCCCAGACCGTCTGTCTTCACCAATACTTCCAGCGAGCCTTTGAAACAGGCATGAGGGTCAAGTCAGCGTTGACGGCGATGATCTATTCAAAGTCTATGAGATTGTCCAACGAAGGGCGAGCCGCTAAGTCGACTGGGGATATTGTCAACTACATGGCTGTGGATACACAACGTCTCCAAGACTTGACACAGTATGGTCAAATGCTTTGGTCCGCGCCCTTCCAAATAATACTGTGCATGGCATCATTATATCAATTGGTTGGTATCAGCATGCTGGCAGGCGTGGCAGCTATGATCGTTATGATACCTGTAAACGGTTTCATTGCCAGAATTATGAAAACATTACAGAAAGAGCAGATGAAAAATAAAGATACTAGAATACGGTTAACGACCGAGATCCTCAACAACATGAAGAGTATCAAGCTATTTGCCTGGGGTCAAGCTTTCATGAGCAAGCTCAATTACATCCGCAATGATCAGGAGCTAAAAACCCTTCGCAAGATTGGTGCCTCCCAAGCCTTTGCCAACTTCACCTGGTCCACAACCCCATTCCTAGTTTCTTGTTCTACCTTTACTGTTTTTGTCCTTACCAAAGACCGGCCCTTGACAACGGAAATTGTCTTTCCAGCTTTGACACTCTTTAACCTGCTGACTTTCCCACTGGCAATACTGCCGATGGTCATCACTTCAATAATCGAGGCAACTGTCGCTGTGGGACGTCTGACAAGTTTCTTTACTGCTGAAGAGCTCCAGGACGATGCTGTCATAAGAAAGGCTCCCGCACCTAACAGGGGGGACGAATCGGTCCGCGTTCGTGACGCGAGTTTTACTTGGGATCGGAATGAGAGTAGGAAATGTTTGAAAAACATCAATTTCACTGCCCACAAAGGAGAGCTGAGCTGCGTGGTAGGACGTGTCGGATCTGGAAAATCCTCGTTCTTGCAGACTATTCTCGGAGACATTTGGAAGCTCCATGGCGAAGTTGTGGTCTATGGGAAAACTGCATATGTGGCGCAGCAAGCTTGGGTCATGAATGCCAGTGTGAAAGAGAACATTGTCTTCGGTCATCGTTGGGACCCTCAGTTTTACGATCTTACCATAAAGGCTTGTGCACTACTGGAAGATTTTAAGACACTCCCAGATGGTGACCGGACTGAAGTCGGAGAGCGAGGGATTTCCCTGTCAGGAGGACAAAAGGCGCGGCTGACATTAGCGAGAGCTGTGTATGCTCGGGCTGATATTTATCTGCTCGATGATTGTCTGTCGGCTGTAGACCAGCATGTCGGAAGGCATCTCATTGACAATGTTCTTGGTCCGAAGGGTCTCCTAGCTGGAAAGACAAGAATATTGGCCACGAACTCGATACCAGTTCTTCTGGAAGCGGATTTCATTGCGTTACTCCGAGATGGATCGATATTAGAGAGAGGCACTTACGAGCAGCTCATGGCCATGAAAGGGGAAGTTTCTAATCTGATCAGAACCGCAAACAATGAAGAAGGAGAAGAAGTGTCGACTCCCAGCGAAGAAAACAGCAACGACGCAAGTAGCCCAGGCAGTGAGGAATCGACGACCGTCATTGGTACGGGCAATTCTGAAGAGGAGGCAGACGAAGCACAGGAAGGTATCGGACAACTCGCTCCAATCCGACCCGGAGGGGTTGGCACTGTTCGCAAGTTGAGCGACACTACTCTGAGACGTGCTAGCACAAATTCGTTCAAGGGACCTCGTGGCAAGATCATCGACGAAGAAGGAGCAGGTACCAAGTCCAAGCAAAGCAAGGAATTCTCCGAACAGGGGAAAGTCAAGTGGAGTGTTTACGGAGAATACGCCAAGACAAGTAATCTTGTTGCGGTCGGCATCTACCTGTTTACCTTACTTGGGGCGCAAACCGCTCAAATAGGAGGCAGTCTTTGGTTGAAAAATTGGTCCGAGATCAACCAAGAGTATGGCAGCAACCCCGAGGTTGGTAAATACATCGGGGTTTATTTTGCCTTTGGTATAGGTGGGGCTGGCCTTGTGGTGGTACAGACTCTGATCTTGTGGATATTTTGCTCCATTGAGGTACGTGCATGCTGCGGTGTCTGCTGTCTGCTCTGCTGTCAGATGTCTGTCGGCATTGGCGACTCGGGCCGGAAACGCTAACATGTAGGATGATTCCACATTCCACAGGCCTCACGCAAGCTGCACGAACGCATGGCGTATGCGATCTTCAGAGCACCAATGAGCTTCTTCGAAACTACTCCCGCGGGACGGATTTTGAACAGATTCTCAAGGTTCGTCTTCGCCATTACTGCACGCAATCTGATGCGGAGCTCTGGCTGTGCATGGTAGCACTAGTGCAACGCTAGAAGCCGTTACGTGCCGGGCTGATTTTTGTGGTTGGGTAGCGATATCTATCGAGTCGATGAGGTTTTGGCAAGAACGTTCAATATGGTAGCAACATTCCAGCGCAGATACCCACAAGTAGCATGCTAACTATGTCCTAGCTTTTTGTCAACAGCGCCCGTGCACTGTACACTCTCGTCCTTATTGTTGCATCCACACCTTGGTTTGCTTTACTGATCCTGCCCCTGGGAGCAGTCTATCTTTATATCCAGCGCTATTACCTACGAAGCTCTAGGGAACTGAAGCGCCTCGACAGCATCAGTAAAAGCCCGATATATGCGCATTTTCAAGAGTCCCTGGGTGGTATCACAACCATTCGTGCATACCGCCAACAGCAACGGTTTGCTTTGGAAAATGAATGGCGAGTGGACGCCAACCTGCGGGCTTACTTTCCATCGATCAATGCAAACCGATGGTTGGCAGTCCGTCTTGAATTTATCGGGTCCTTCATTATCCTTGCCGCAGCAGCATTTGCGGTCATCTCCGTTTCCACGGGTAGCGGGCTTTCGGCAGGCATGGTAGGACTGGCTATGTCGTACGCTCTACAAATCACACAAAGCTTGAATTGGATCGTCCGTCAAACGGTTGAGGTTGAGACGAATATTGTTTCGGTTGAACGTGTCTTGGAATATGCCCGATTACCGAGTGAAGCTCCCGAAATCGTCTCCAAGAATAGGCCCAAGATTAGTTGGCCTTCGCAAGGTGCAGTGGATTTCAACAATTATTCAACGCGGTATAGATCTGGCTTGGATCTAGTGTTAAAGAATATCAACTTAAACATCAAAGCACACGAGAAAATTGGCGTAGTCGGTCGTACAGGAGCCGGCAAGTCGTCTTTAACGTTAGCTCTGTTCAGGATTATTGAGCCCGTCACTGGTAACATATCAATCGACAACCTCAATACCTCAACGGTCGGTTTGCTCGATGTGCGACGAAGGCTTGCCATCATACCGCAGGATGCAGCACTTTTCGAAGGGAGCGTTCGAGACAATCTTGATCCTGGCCATGTCCATGACGACACAGAGTTGTGGAGTGTGTTAGGTAGGCGTCAATCATGAGTGGATGGTTTCCTATTTTCAAGGTGTACTGACACTACGGACGACAGATCACGCACGATTAAAAGAACATATCTTGACCATGTCAGGTGGCCTGGAAGCTCGAATGCATGAAGGAGGTTTGTCGAATCCGTTTCCAGACACATATGCATATTCGATTATCCGAGCTAATGTGATGCATACTGTAGGGTCTAATCTCAGCCAAGGGCAACGGCAGCTTGTCTCATTAGCTCGCGCATTACTACGACCGACTAATATCTTGGTACTCGACGAAGCCACAGTAAGTCTGTATCACATATCTGAAATATCTGTCGCTTACATTCACGCTCAGGCTGCCGTAGACGTTGAGACCGACGCAATGCTGCAAACTACCCTAAGGAGCAATATGTTCAAGGATCGCACAATAATCACAATCGCACATCGTATCAACACAATTCTAGACTCTGATCGTATCATTGTTCTCGATCACGGCACTGTCGCAGAATTTGATACTCCCTCCGCGCTGGTTCAAAGAAAGGGTCTTTTCTACGATCTTGTCAAGGAATCCGGCTTACTTGACAGCGTTGAGTTATGAAACCTGTGTATTGCAGTTCTCTTAAGGGCGTCATGCATTAGAGCATTGTGTTTTGTGTAGCTTGATTGTGCCTACATAGAGCGCTTGTTTCGGCCATTCATGCAGTCAGAACTGCCGTGGAACACCAGTCTCGGAGGTTTGAAATAAAGGCCATGTGCATAAGCTTCCGTCTACTCGCCCGTTTTTTCATGACTTGGAGATCGAAGTGGCACGAGCAAATAGAAAAGACCATTAACATGCTGATCAGGGAGCAGCCTTTCTTACAGAGTGGCGCCGCGCACCTATGTATTCCCGGTTTCGTTGGCTAAGGCTCTGGGTGAAAGCGTGGGAAATGCAACGGGTACAGGCTCGGACGCAGCTCTACCCGTCCCCGCATGGTCTAACCAGATCTCTGGCGGTCCATTTAAGAATTCTTCTGCTCTTTCGATCGATTTCCGATCGATCAGCAAGCGCAACAGTTGGATCTTCGTTGCGTAAGGTAACGTCAAACGGAGCACTTCCTGCGACTCCGGTCTTCTGGCCAGCACACCCGTATGCAACGCATCAAGAAGAAGTATGGCTAGAACTCCCGCGCCTTATCGAAAGACAAGCTCCCGTGTAACCTCAGTCTTCCACAGAGTCTCACTATGTGGATACGCTCATCCGAGACAGTGCTATCGTCAAATAACGTCACCCTGCCCCAGGTTTTTCGCATTAGCTCTAAAACAAGGCCCCGGTCAAATGCATCATTTATTGGCACTCGACTATATTCAGCTTTGGCAAACAAAGGACCGCTTTCCAAAGCCTGGGGCACAGCGGTCTGCGTTCCTCCGTTGGTTTCTCAACACCCTTGGCACTCCAATGGCTAGCCACAGAAGATTCCGATTGGTCAGAGCTTTCATGGAGGAAGGCTATCTTTATATCTGGCAAGAGAAGCCAGTCTTGAAGGATTCACTTTTTGTCATTTCTTGCGGGTTTTGTGGGAGCACAAATCCAGGATTCGTACGCTTAATCCACCAATCTTCAATGCCCCACGACCTACACTCTATCGTCGTCAGTTTTGCTCCGCGCCTCCAAGCCTTTGCTAGCTTCCTCCTTCTCCAGCCGCTCCGAGCAAGTACTCGCTGCCGCCTTGTGGAATTGGTTCGTACTGCTTCATACGTGATATTGATCCCTTAGAAGAGTTCGCTTGTTGTTTGAGAATTGACTGCTCAATATTATCCCTATGTGCACATTTGTATATCTGTTCAATTCACCTTACTTCCCCTCCAATTGGAATGCTGCACTAAACCCAAGGAGCGTGCCTACAGACGTCGCTGATTTTCTTATATTGGCTTCTTCTTTTTCCGTACCAGAGGCCAATGGTTCCATACTGCTAAGGCTTTCTACCCTTTTGAGTGCTTCAATTGTCTGCTACGTGTACACAATTTAGCCTTTTCCAGCCGTACAACCTAGCTAATTCTTATTTGTTACCCAGTGCCCGGGTTCGACCACCCAGGGACCCTCGTTACTTAATTTAGTCGCCAATACCCGTTTTACTACGCATGCAAATAAAGTTTGGCTGGGCTACTGTACTGCATGGTCACTGTAAGGCTTTTCGCACCCGAGGGGAGAATGGCTAGGTCAGCCAAGGCAAATGGACATCCGTCCATCGAAACAATAAAGGCCAATATCAGGGATGCTCCGGGCCCGCCGTTGTGCAAGCCTGCCCATCCAGGGGCACGATGTCAATCTCCGCAGGTACGTTTTGTCTAGAAGACCGAACTAGCTTAGCGCATAGATCTGACTCGTCCAGCGTGATCAGCAAGCAGCAGAAGGGGAATTCACTGAACTGCAATTGACTTTACGAGTCGACACCAAGGTTGGCAAATTTGAAGTTGACAGCTCGGCTTGCCTGCACAAGCATCTCCAAAGCATATGTCCGCCCGAATTCCTGAACAACTTTTTCAACATCGTTCGTCAGCATAAGCCAAATGCTAGAATTGCACCCTGTAGGCATACCGTTTCTCTTCACTTCCGAGCCCCTCGAACGTATCATACTGGGGGATGATATTGCAAGTACTGACCTGACATAGGTCCGACTCAAAAAGATGATGTTCTGGGTAGCTGGCAATCTTTTGAGAAATCCAAAGGGCGCCTTACCCGCTCGGCAAAGAAACCATCAAAGATGAAACCGCTTTCACCGGGTTGTGTATCTACTTCTGACAAGAAACCATCAAAAATGAAACCGCTTTCACCGGGCCATGTATCTACTTCTGAGAAGAAACGCAAAGACAGGGAGCAAGTACAGCTGCTCCATTCTCAACTCGAGGCAATAAACATAGATTCGTCAGAAGAGGATTTATCGGACGATGATGAAGCTAATACCAAATCGTTTACATACAAGGATATCAGGATTGGGGACGCAGATGCTGTGAACGATTGCTACCACAGTAATTTTGAGGCGATACAGCAGATTCCATGCAAGTACATTGCCAAGGCTTGGGTTAAGGTGAAGGAACCCAAGAAGCAAGCTCATCACCCGTACAACGGGGGACCGTTAAAAGATGAGGCTATAGCAAAGTTTGGAAAAGATAATCAGGGGGCTTTAACGATGCCAAATTGGTGGCCGAAGGAGGGTTGTCGGCATAAGGAACCCGATCATATCAAAAAACCTGGTGGGTGTGTACACCAACTGCTCGTTCATATCACTTACAGCCCTCAGAACGTATGACTTTATTGAAGCACATGGTTCAAAATGTCGGAATCCCATGGGAAGACTTGGAAGAAAGCACAAAGGATCTTCCTCGCCAGGTAAAAAAATTTATGGAAAAACCTTTCAAGCATTTTCTCGATGAGATATACTTCGTTCGGAAGAAGCAGGCGGCTTTTGAGAGGGGCGAAATAGGTAGGGCTATCTCCCTTTTGGAAATAGCTGAAGTCCCACTCAATTCTTTCCCCAGACAGTACCAGTGAGATCTCAGTGAGAGTACACGCGAAGGCCGGACAAGCTCGAAAGCCGCCTCAGAAGTCAACAAAGCCATCTACTGGTGCCAAAAACAGTGCTTCGTATTACTCTGTCTGTAGGCCACAGCTGACGCCCAGGATCAACACGTCTCGCCCTTGTCAAGGTCCAACGCCCCTGTTACCTTTCTCGAACTTCCGCGTGGATGAACCAAGATGTAAGCAGGTTCTCGAAGATAATGAGTCATTCCGGCAAACACAGAGTATTGTTGCGCCAAAATTTCCTAAAGACGCACTGTCGTACCAGACCGCTGGAGGAACTCAAACCCAACGAAATATCATGCAGGCATACGATGCCCAGGGACTGAGGTCTCGGACGCAGCCCGAAGTATCTATCCCGGCTGCACCGCAGGTCACAGGCCCTCAGAGCCTTTCTAGCCGAGGCCTTCAGTCCCCACTCTCAAAACACGTTCGATCGTCCGCTCCAAGCATGCCCGAGGCACCTAGTAATTATCCTATTCCGCCAATACCGGCAATCAAAACGGAGAGACCCCTGCCGGTTTTCAATCATTGGTCTTCCGAGCCGTCTTCTTTGGTACCCCAAGCGTCTTTGGATTATCAGACCTTAGCCGATGTTCCGAGTGAAAGGCCCCGGACCTCTGCCGCTGCGCTGTGGTCTTGGGAATTGTCCGAGCAGGAGAATGGGCTACCATCCATACCCTCCCAGAACTCCTTACTGGAATATGATAATTTTATAGCCAGCTTCCAAGCAACTTCGACGGACACCACACAAGTGCCACAACTTGTCGATTATCAAGACCCGTTCCCGGAGCTAGACGGATCAAATCCCTTTGTTTGAGACTATCAGTGTCTCTTTCATTAAACCCACTCTCCATGGTAGCTATCCTCTAACAGCAAGGGCTTGCTCCAAAATCGTCACCCTGTTATTCTGCAGGAGCACTACCCTTTCGTCTCCAGCAACGACTAACACCCTCAGCATCTCAGCTTATATACTTGTTGCGCCCCCAAAAGTACTTTCCTGCTCCTTTCCTATTTTCATACTTCCCACACCGTCCTTTAAACATTAATCCGAAAGAAATTCAAGGCGGTAGAAAAAATCCTAGCGCTTTAGCGGAAATTCTTGGAGTGGCTTTCTCAGTACTCTTCATGGCGGTTCTTGAAGTGGCTTTTACTTAGCACGTTCAGCTGTGGCTCCCTTAGTAAGTCGCAAGCGGTGGCATGCCTGTCTTTAGTCTTTTCAGAGTTGATCGCTCATGCCGAATCGGAAAGCTGTGGTAGGCTTGGATGGTGGTACTGTCTTTTGTTTAGTTATACGTGTTTCGCTTAGAAAGCATAATTCAATGAATAACGATTGAGAAAATATCTCAGCTTGTGCTGTCGCACAGATCTGGGAATTAATTTTACCTTACTAGATACCGTACGGCTTGTCCTCACCCGTCTCTTCCCAATCCAGACTCTGACTTAGCACACACGACACTCGTAAACATCTACAAAGACATCGGATCAATCCCTCAGCACACATCACTTGGTTCTCCTATCAAGGGAGATTTCGTACGAAGAAGAGGAGCTGCCAAGGCGAACAGGAAAGAACAACAACATTATAGAAGATGAACGTCCTTGGGGATAGACCGTTCATTTGTCCTATCTCTATCCAAATTACTCCCCAGCCAAGCCAAGAAAAGCTTAACTGTGAACATGATAGATGAAGTTGTAGACATTTCCGAGCCACGAGGAAGTCAATACGTGGATATTAGTATGATTTAATTTCCATATTGGGCCACCTAAGGATGCTTCGGTTACCACAAGCAATTGTAGAGATAGGAGGAGCATCACTGTGAATGAAACCAATAATAATGTCAGCGAGTTGTTGTAGCCCAGATCATCCGAGTGAGATAGGGCTTAGCTTTTCACGTGATCGCTGAAACCGTCTGGAACCAAGCTAAACTTACAACACCTCAATTAAGACAAAGCCCGCCAAATACCAGCATTTGTTCGAGAGTGAAAGCACTTTCACGCTTCTTCATTCAGATAAATGGACAACAGAGCTCCAAATCGCTATTAATGTCCTTTGTAAGGCAGACAGGCGGTTACCTCACGGGCTGCCGGCGCGATGTCAACACCACAAGGTCCACGAGAATCGACAAGAGGCAGCCGGGGGCGTGGTCGAGCTCATGGAGGTCCCCAAACAAGAGATAGCAGAGGCGATGGTAGAGCAAGGCCTTCCTTCCGACAAACCCCCACAACCACCACCTCGACCAGTACGATTTCGCAGCCGTTTAAGCCCACCTCAAGGCAGAATGGAATCCGCACCAGACCTCCAAGAGGCGGCTCAGCTCTGCCATCGACACGTCAAGGGCGAGCAGGCACCACTCCCAGACCCGCTCCAAGGGTTTCCTCTGGCTCTCGCACTGAGACTTGGCGCAATCCAGTAGTAGAGCCTAGCAGTTCGTACCAGAAACGCATGAGCGATCTATTTCAGACGGTATGGACCCCACACTCTGAGATACTGACTGGAGGATATCCATAGTGACTTTTTACCTTTTTCGTGCGAATAGCTCAAGAGTAAGCGGGAAGTAGAGAGAAGAGATGCAGTCAAGAAGGGCTTCCTCGCGGATCCGGATAGGCCTACCTCACTCGCAAACGCTATAACACCGGTTGGTACTTGTCAAGGTATGTGCCCAGAATTTGAGCGAGTAGAGAGAATAGTGCAATTTATGGTTGATAAATGCGAAAAAGTGAGGGTACAAGAGATAACCATTATACGAGGACTTCGCTGATGGATATGCCCAGACACCATCAGAGTCAGGGACCAAGGTACCTTGTGAGGATTACATGGTCAAACGATTTCGGCGATCCGCAGCTGGCTATGAGGAGCAGCTGCCCTCAGATATCCGACCCCCGCTTGTTCTTCAAAAGACTCTGAACTACCTATTCGACGAAATCATTGGGGGCTCGAAACCACTAGCAGCTGTTCAAAAATTCGTATGGGATCGCACGAGAGCGATTCGGAACGATTTTTCTATTCAGCAGGTTACAAAGGTTGCAGATTTACGGATTGCCATTGACTGCTTCGAGCGCATTGCTCGATTTCACATTCTATCGCTGCATCAACTATCAAAGCCTAGTGCCGATAACGAAGATTTCGAGCCTATCCAGGAACGTGAACAGCTAAACAATACGCTTCTCTCCCTCATGTACTACTACGATGACAGCAGGCATAAGATGACTTCTCCAAACGAGGCCGAATTTCGGGCATACTGCATTATATTTGAGGTTCAGGACCAGAGACCAGATCTGGAAGACCGAGCGCAGCAATGGCCAAAATCATTGCTACAAGACCGACGAGTACAGACAGCACTAAAGCTCTACGCCGCTGCTGGGAATACGTCTGACGAACAGGGACCCCTGCGTCCACGAGTTCCGTTTTTGATCGCGCAAGCAAATATAGGGCGGTTCTGGTCTATTATCAGGTCAAATGCTGTCCCTTATCTCATGGCATGCGTTGCCGAGGTGTACTTTGGTTTTATCCGCAAAACGGCGTTGGAAACTATATGGAAAGCCTACAAGGGCAAGAGAGGCGGACCAACAAAGATGGAGGACTGGATATTGGATGACTTGACGACTGCTCTCGGGTTTGATGATGAGGGGCAGACCCAGACCTTTTGTGAAGATCACGGATTCACAATCGCCGAAACGGATAGTGGAGAGGCCTATGTGGATCTTGGCTCGGTGGCTGGGAGATATCTTGAAGGTCAGTCGGTACGAAGAGAACGCTTTTGATGCTTGCAAACATTGCTTTAGATACGAATCCACGAAGGAAACAGACATTCTCGAAAACCTTGGTAGAACATAAAAGGCTAGGCCGAACGTTGCCAGCTGTGATCAATGGCTTGAGTGCCTCTCAGGCGCAATCGCAAGGCCTGATTAGTGATTTTTCAGCAGCCGAGACATCTTCGGTGTCCGATCATGAGCCTCTTTTCATGGAAAACTCGGATGAAGAGCAGAAGAGTGAAAAGCCACAGTCTGCAGCCCCAGAACAGAAGGACGAAACCAAGAGCGACCCGACCAAGCTTGACCCCAATGCTAGTCCTTTCAATCGCGCCCCGACACCTTTCCAACTTCCAACACCCAGTGGGACTTCGTTTGCCTCAAATGGAACTTTTGGGAAGCCCACTCCTTTGAATTTTTTGGGACTGCCTCCGGACTCGTCTTCCATCTTCAAGCCCAGAGCCTCGGAGACAGAGAAGCCAAATCTCTTTGGCACCCAACAGACACCCAAATTCGTTTCCCCCACCATTCCGGACACGAGCAAGCAGAGTAGCAATGATAGTTTTGCCCCGTCACCGGAAAATGAGCCTGCATCACAGCAGAAAGACCTATTTAAACAACCACCATCACTTCCTCCAAAAGCACCAGGGTTCTCATTCGGAACTTCGGCGCTCTTTGGGAACAGCGAACAAAGCAAGGATTTGAGCGGCAGCTCTCAAGATGCTACTGATGCGGCACCTAAAGAGTCGACGTGGAGACCTACAAGTTCAATATTTCCAGAACCGCAGACTCAGGCCGCGCCATCAACTACACCTACCTCCATGATCTTCAACCCGCCTATACCTAATCCGACGTTCTTTCCACCGCCTACGACAACTTCCGCACTTTTCCCCACTCCTACACCAACTCCTTTATTCTCTTCTCCGAAGACATCCTCGACTCTTAACGAGCCGCCATCGACCGAGGCCTCAAGCCCATTTTCGACGTTCCTGCCAACTGCTGGTAAACCTATGTTTCCTCTACAACCAAACTCCATCAAATCAGCACCTTTTACGTTCGCGCCATCTTCCTCTAAAGCTGCCCCATTCGAGACTTCTTCGACTACCACCACGCAATCTCAACCCTTTCTCTTCCAGCCACCAACCACCTCTGGACCACCTTTTACCGCAAACTCGCAACCTGCAATTCCTGTCTCTCCGATGGACATATCACAAACTCATGTACAAGCTGGGCCATCTGCCGTACCGTCCGCCTTCCCATCTAATACGCCGCGGTCTCCTTTCACGCCAACGTTGTCACCTGCAGAACAGGCTAAGGCTAGACCCCCACGACCGGACCCACGACCTGCAGCCCTCGACAAGCTATCTGAGGCCATGATGATGGACGACGAAGGCCTTTTGTCACAATTCATCGAATATACTATAGGCCCTGTTATTGCTGCGTCTTTTCATCAAATTAAAGATGAGCGGTCTTGGGCTAAAGCAAGTATGTATTTCTAGACAGATGTAGCTTTGAGACCACTGAAGCTAACACGCAACAGAGGAAGCCCGGGCCGTCTTATTGAGCAGGAAATTTTTTAGAAAGTGGCAAGCCAATGCTTGGAAAAGGGGCCTGCTGCGAAAGGGAAAGGAGCGAAGGAAGAACTTCGCTCAGTCGATGCGAGAATTAGCACAGAGCACACGAAACCGACCATCCGATCTGAGTTCTTCATCTCAGTCCACCGTCATGGGCCAAGACAGCCGGCATAGCCGACATGAAGACCAATCGCGAAACACCATGCCACCACCATCACTAGTATCGCAGAAGCGCATTAGCCTCCCTGCAGGTATTGGTGATCATTCACAAACCCCAGATCTATCCTCGAACAAAAAACGAAAACATCACCACTCACCACCACGAGCTAACCAGATTACCCCAAAACCTCACCAATCCTCTCACAAGCGTTCTAGTACAGTCTCAGGTCTATCAATGTCACATCCACCCCGGAAACGGCCACGCTCACCTGAACTCTCTCGTCTCGGTTACTCAACCCTCGCCGATGGCACAATCATAAATGAAGCGCTCATGAAAAAAGCGCGACAGCTAGCCCCCAGAGCTAGGACAGATACCACGAACACGGATTACTTCCTTTTGAAATCTCGAGGCATCGATCCAAACACCCCAATCGTGCCTGAAACAAGGAAAAAGCGATCCACCACCTTGAGCGAAACCCATTCGAAAAGCAACAAACTCCGCAGACTCTCCCCACCAAACTCGTCGAACTCCTCTCTCGCTCGACTCACCAACCGCCAAACTCCCGCCCTACCCCCTCCTATTGCTAGCTCCTCGCAACCCTTTTCATCTTCCACCCCAACCAAAACCAATCCAGAAGACGAAGCCCTCTTCGCCTCCCTCGCCAGCGTCCGTTCCGCCCTTACAGAAAGTATATCTTGGTTCCAATCCGAGCGCGCAAAAAGCGAATCGCTAAGCAAAGCAAATTCCCCACCACCCAACGAGACTGAAAAGCAGAAGAGGCTAAGGGAATTCCAATTCACCCCCTCGCGAACCGAGCAGAGAATGAGGGCAAGCGGCGCGGGTCATTTTTGGGAGAAGAGGGATGGGGACAGGCGGAGCGCCGCGAATAGCGCACACGGATCTCCAGCGCCTGCATGGAATCAAAGCCAGATGATGGGGACGGGGACCGGGTTTGTGCCCATGCGTAGCGGGGTTAGTGCTACTACTATGGGGAATCAAAGCCACGAGAGGCCAATAGGATTTCCGGCACTGGCGAACGGGCACGCGCAGCCGAGTGGGTTTGCGGCACGAGCGGATATTGAGGGAGTGCAAAAGGAGGAGGGCAAGGGCACGGGTGCGAGCGTCGAGGATGCGATTGAGCTTTGAGATTGACGGAGAAATGGAGGTGCGGGTTACAGACTACGGCGTAGGGTTTCAGGCCGGTGGAGGATGGAGAGGAAAGTCTAGGCTTCTTGATACCAAAGGGTTTTGGATTGATAGTGGAAGAGTTCTAGGCAATGCATTGACTTGACTTGTTTAACATCACTGCTTATGTTCTGTTGGTTTGGGAGTGGTGAGAGGTGCGATGGATGTTTATACATGTATCGAAACAGCTCCTCTGAGTCGCTCTCGCCATTTCCGTTTCCATCTCCACCTCCATTTCCATCTCCATCCCCATCCCCCCTGATCCCCTCCAACCCCCCCAACCCCTCCCTACCCCCCTCTATCCCATCCACAAACCGTATCCCCCCCGTCCCGAAAGATAAAAAGTTTTCCAAACAACCGACCTCTGATCTCGACAAACAATATCCTCCCTTTCCTCGAAAACAAGATGTCCAACCGCTGACCTCTGAGCAAGCAAGCAAGCAAGCCGACCCCTGAGCATGCCAGCTAGGCATATCAGATTGTAAAGATCCAAGCACTGACCCTGAGCAAGCCAGCTAGGCGTGTCAGATTGCAAAGATCCAAGCACCGACCCCTGAGCATGCCAGCTAGGCGTGTCAGATTGTTAAAAAAGACATTCAACCACCGACCCCTGAGCATGCCAGCTAGGCGTGTCAGATTGTAAGATTTAACCATCAATCCCTGAGCATGCCAGCTAGGCATGTCAGATTGTTAAAAAAGACATTCAAGCATCGACCCTGAGCATGTCAGCTAGGCATGTCAGATTGTAAGATTTAACCACCGATCCCTGAGCATGCCAGCTAGGCATGTCAGATTGTAGAGATCCAAGCACCGACCCTGAGCAAGCCAGCTAGGCATATCAGATTGTATCCCCAAGGCGGGTTTCTGGCTCCAGGCATCCTGCCTGCCTAAGATTCTGCCGTGTCCCTCTCCCAATCTCCCGTTCTTGAGAGCTTTCAGTCAGGCTGTTTTCAGTTCTGGTACTAATACGCTGGTGACGAACGCGGTGAGACCGCCCCGTTCGGTTTTCATCTCCATCTCCGTCACCCTGTTTCCTCCCACCCCCTTATTCCCCTCCCCGCCAATAATCCCCCCCCCCTTAAAAGAACAAGATATCCAAATTAACCCTTGAGCATGCCAGCTAGGTACGTCAGATTGTGTTGTGCTTGCACTTGTGTGTTAAGGATGTGCTACTACCTCACTTCTTGTCGACTGTTCCATGTCAGGTTTCTAGCTCGAGGCATCTTTCTTGCCTGAGGCTTAAGCTTGTCTTACTTTCGTCCGGTCCAACCTTCAGTCGCCCGCGTGCCTTCAGTTCTCGCTGGTCCAAAGCCCGCTCTCCTTGATTTCTTCGCCCTGGTGGTGACAAAGCGATTCTCAGCCCGTTGTTACTGTATGGTTCTCGTGGATAGCTCCAGTACTAGATGCTGAAACGTAAGATGTAGGCTTTTTGGAGTATTTGAGGTGGTGGTGTTGTGTGGGAACCAGGTGTAGATGTCTGTGCTCACTAAGAAGTGAGGCCCAGGACGGGAAATGGAATTTTCATGGCGTGGGGCTCAGAGCAGACGTAGGTTGTAGCATGCATTGAGGCCTGGATACTTCGCTGAAGATGCAGTAATCTGGCCGAAGAGGTTGTTCATGTCGAGTTGGCTTGAGCTCCTTGCGGTGTAGAACGATCGCCCTAGGTGCAGGACGGGACTGAAGTGAAAAGCTCAAGAAGTTCGAAGGAGGAATGGCAAGCTGGTAATCTATAGTGTGAGGATAGCGAGAGCCGAAAAAGGAGACTTGAGCTTGTCATCCAGGAAGAACACGGCCAAGACTTTGTGCAGATACTTTAACCACTGCAGTGAAGTTGTCGTAGTCGCTGCTGGGTAGAAGGTTTGTTGTTCTGCACTAAGAAGGCGCGTCAGGGGAGGGAGTGAGTGATCTGGTTTTTGTTTTGGCTTTGGCGCGTCCAAGCATAAATTATGTCGCCGCTTGACACATGTTGGTATTGAATGGTTCAAGTTTCGCGTTCTTCCGTAGGGGAATTTTGAAGGAAGTACCGAGTAATAAGTACCATAGCTGGTCGTTAGATAATGCGCGGCATAGCTCATAATTCAATGAAGTCCGTAGATATCTTCCAACGGTCTCACTCTTCGTCTTCCTCGTTCCCTTGTCCACTCTTTTCTTGCTCCCTTAGTTTGACCACCCACTTCACAGGCTTATCCATATCCCCAACAACCAACCCCTCCTCCCCCCTTCCTACCATTCCCCAAATCCCCGCCTTACCTTCTCCAACTTTTCCTACCCAGCTTGTCCCTGCATACCTCGCATCTGGCTCTTCCTCTCCGCATCTGTTAGCCACCACAACGATAACCTCCTTCCCCACATCTTCCACCAGCGGCTGCAGGCGTCCCAGCCAGTATCCTAGCGTGTCGAGGTCCGGTTCTACGAGTGCAGATTTCAGGGAGGAAGCAGGCATGTGCGTCAGCCAGGCCATGGATAGTAGAAGAAGCTCGGTGGAAGACGAAAGGGCGTGATTAGAAAATTCGTAGGCGGAGTAGGAGGTAAGGAATTTGTGGGGATTGAGGTCCATGCAAATACCGAATGTAGTCTTAACAGTTCTCATTGGAGACGTCGAAGGGAGGGGAAGAGACGCGGTAAGCCAGCCAGTGGGCGATTCCTGCGCCCAAGTCTCGTCGGTGTAGTAGAGGTGGGTTTTGCGGTAGTGGGCCAAGATCTGGCCGGTTGGGGAGACGGTCACAGTAGAGTTGTAAGCTATAATTGGGGTTTCGGGGCCCGCGGAAGAGAAGAGCTCAGGATAGCCGACTGTGACAATGCAATGGAAGCGGGTAGCGGTGGTTTTAGCCCATCGGGTGGAGGGCCCAGCGGCTGTGGTTTCGAGGAAGGGTGTTATGGCTTCTAAGGAGGGGAAATTATAGCCTGGGTGATGGGTTCAGCGGATTGTTTAAGGTGCATAGAAGATGGATAGAATACCTGTGAAAGCAAGCTCGGGGAGCACAAGGATATCAAGACTTTGTGGGGATGATATGCTGAGAAGAGCATCGGCTCGAGCAACGTTCTCTTTAACCTTGCCTAATTGCGGAGCGAATTGCAAGCAGGCGATACGCATGTTGAGGTGCAAATGTGTCAAAATATTATATCCTAGCCCTTACATTGAAGCCAGCCGTGCATAGCACAGAGAAGATGACTGGGCAGACCCCCTTCCCAAGAAGCTCGGAGTAGTCTTAATTATGAAGCTTAGGGTCTAATTTGCTATATTCCTCTATCAACGGTCTAGTATATTTCTTAAGAGATCTCTAACATAGTAAATCACCCGTAGATGAGGAACATAAATGGCCCAGCATATCCCTGAAAACAATCAAGAACAACGATTAAGACCCTGCTGTGACATGGCAACTACCATTTGTTCCCTTCGTTTGTCTCTAGCCTTGGACCCGGATTGCTGCCCCTTGACTTTGTCCCATAGGCGTCTGCTATGTCGATACAAGTTCTCCAACCGCTCTTCAACGCTTATCTTTGACGTTCGGCCTCGAGCATTATTCTTGCATAGTTTGGTGACATCATCTGGACTGTTACAAAATTGGTCAGCATTGGACGAGTTGAGGATCGAGACTGAGGGAAATCACCTTTGGTTTGTGATACCAGAAGCACTTAATCGATTATTGTCCCAAAAGACATAACCCCAAGTGCGTAAGCCTTTGCTTTTGCACCAATAGCAACAGCCTTCGGGTACATCACCCCATGCCCATTGCTATGCCTTGTTCTGGTTACCGAGCTTTTCTTCGGTTTCTGGGTGCTTTGTGTCTGATTTTTGGGGTCGCTGTTGCCGGTACGACGTCGAAATTCAGTCTTCGTCGTGCTTTCAGTGCTTCGCCCAGAAACTCCAAACCGTGCCTACGATTGGCCATGAGTAGCCGCGTCTGCTTTTTTCCCGACTGTGTGAAGAGACGTCGCAGGAAGGGTAATCCCAAAGATATTCCATTGTCCATCCGAGAACATTGCCAGCGCTTTCTGTCTTGGGAGAAATCGTAATCCACCCCAGCGAAACCGAAACGATTGTACCCTGGGAAGCAATACCAGGACTTTCCTTCATCTTTTGCGTATGTGCAACCATCCTGATCCTCTTCGTTCAGATCCACCTCCTCCACAACCATTTCCTCCGTCCCCCACTTTCTTTTCATTTCATTTCGTACAGGAGCTTGTGCGATGGCACTTTCGGCTCTGATCACTTCTTCTATCTTCCAATTTCTTTTCTTCCTATTTAAAGCAGAACCTGGGGCGATGGTATCCTCCTTATCAAGCGCTTCTTCTGTGTTGCGCTTTCTCTTCTTCTCGTTTAGTAAAAAGTCTCTAGCGGGGACCTCCTCAGCCGCTTTCTGGGGCTCTCTCTTCCTCTTCTTTCTATCGGGCATGGACCCTCCAGCGGCAACCTTCCCCTCTTCCACGGGTCTCCCTATCTCCCTCTTTCGCTTGTTCCCGGATGACACGGGGTATGTAGCGATTACCTCCTCGATAAACCTATCATCAACCCGCTCGTATGTCTCCTCCATACGAAGCCGTAGATAGTCTCGCATACAGGCTATCTCTTCAATCTCTGAAGATGAATAATGGGTTAGGAGACATTCCGCTTGTTCCTTAACACTAAACTTCGTCTCGGAAGCATACTTGTCTTGATCACCGAATAACTTCTCAAAAAGTTCAACACGATAGAATGCTCTCCGGAGGCGCTCTTTTTCAACAGCCGAGAGAGGACCTGACTCCCAAAAATGTGTAACAGAGACACTTGGATGACGTTCGTGCTTCACCAAGCTCATCGATTTTGCACATTGCTCGAATACCGCTGTGGCTCGCTGGGTATAATCTTCGATGTGGTAATCGATGGCATGGTTGAGTCTGCAAAGCGAAAGAGCAGTAGACAAGCTAAGTTTCTTTCTTGGCTGTTTCACATTTCTGGCTTCTCGATATCTTCTCAAGAAAGCCCGTACATTTTTCCGATCAGCATGTTCAAGATGCTGGCTTGAAGCTTCCACAGCAGCAATGGCGTCTACAGAAACCTCGGGGCCAAGCATCCGCTGAATGGCTGAGGAGAGTATCTCTTCTTTAAAAGTCAAGAAGACCCGGTAGTGCTGTGGAGACGCTTGTATCAAAGTATAAACATCTTGGAGGGTTGAAAGTTGTTTTAGAATGCGGAGATGGAGCTCGACCGAGAGCTTTTCGACCCCGCTATCGCTCATTATTGCAAAGACCACAGTCGGCTCGATTATCTAAATTATAGCAGTCGCCGTCGTCTAAGATGATTTTGACTGCTTCAAGTGGTTCTGGATCGTTTTTAAGACTTGAGGATGACGATGATGATATATGTTGTAAACCTGGAGATTCATCATGAGATGAGTGAAAAGTTCAAATTCACACAAGGTGTTGAGACACCTTGGTCTCGGTGAAACTGGAGAACCTGCACTTTTAGCGTGTGCAGAAAGGTTTAGAATCCTTGGCATTCATTTTTGCGCTGCCCCACGGTGATCCGTTTGTATGAGGAATTCGAAAATCAATCTCACCGCCCCTTCAATTGCCCAAATTGCTCAAAATTGAAGCTATTCAGATCTCTTTATTTATTGATGTTCTTGTAACTAACCGTTTTTATTCGAAATGCCTCAACGCCGAAGTCAAAATCTATCTCTAGATGATTCTCTCACTCTCTCTAGATGACCCTCTCACCCCCTCTAGATGATCTTCTCACCGCATTCGAAAGACTCTATTAGAACTGAGTCGTTAAATAGAATCGAATTCCTGATTTCCTACCTTCAATTCTCGTTTCAAAGCTCTGATATCTGTCTCAAAGATGTAGCCTGAATGCTTGAAGTGCTGCCTCGAATATCTATCACATTCGCTTCGTTCAACAGCGTAATGAAGAAAGTCATCAAAGATGCCTTCAAAATGAGATCATATCTCGTCAAAGTGCCTACGAATTCAGATCTTGTTACGATCCTAGCTACGCACCTATGTTGGTAGCTATGTTGGTGGCTATGTTGATGACTATCGCCGGCCGCTCGCCGCTAGGCTATAGGGTTGTTCCGAGGCCAACCCTATTCAGGGTTAGCTTATGTTCTCCTGAGTCATATAGATAGCCGGCTCTTCCCTTCTAGATACTTTCCTTCCTTAGCATTTATATACTCGTTACATTACACCCATATGACTCGCTCTATGCTGGCCCCTAACAGATCTTTAATACACTGAAGATGAGTTCTATGAGATTGTAATTCGACGAGTATGAAGGCAAATATCGCATCTGACATTCATATCAGTGATAGATCGTCAATTCAACGAGGCAAATAGAATAGCTTACCTGACATTCGTGTGAGATGATGAGCTCTTCGATTCGACTATTGCAATGAACACTTGCGTTATTCATGATGATCACACTTCTTGAAGTCGAAAAGAAACTGCATAGAGATAGCAGTTCATCTGCTAGTCATCGAAAGAAAGTCTCGTCGTTGAATCAGCCTTCACGAATGTCTGTACAGAATAGATATTCATCTTTCGTATAGATCGGAAGAACACTTCAGCAATGCTTTCTCGTTCTGAAGACTTGATAGCGAGCTGATTGATCAACGAAAGCATAGACTTGATGACGTCAGCCTGTGATCTTATTGAATAAAGACTCATTCACGAACACGAGCTGTTCGACCGTCAAACGAAGCATGTCTGCTATTCAATTCAAACGAAGCTCATCGTTTTGTCTGATCTCTACACGCTGTTCTTTCTTATTACTTCAGCGTCTTCTCTTCAGAATTCTTGATATCGTGAATCGATGCACGTTAATGTCTCACTTCTTTCATATGTATCAGATCATCTCTTTCTGCATGACTCATGACTGCTCTTCAAGATAGGCTATGAGGCCATTTTCAGCTGCCTTAAACATCTTGCGGGGGACTTCTTTTGAACGAAACTGAGATCTGAAAGGTGAGTTATACATAAAGAGGTTCTCTTGAATATTGTATACAGTGGCAGGGCAACAATGAACCTCTTCAGCGATTGCCCAAGGAGCTCAATGAAGTAGCAGAAGGCGTAGTATTCTGGAGCGAAGGCTTGCAGGAAGTGGTTCCGGCATAGCTGAAAGAACGTCAGGAACGTCAACAAACAAAGAGGTCTGAATAGCTTCAATTTTGAGCGATTTTGGGCAATTGGGGGGGCGGTGGAGTTGATTTTCGAATTCCTCATACAAACGGATCATCGTGGGGCAGCGCAAAAATGAATGCCAAGGATTCTAAACCTTTCTGCACACGCTAATTATCCATAGTATCATATTTAATCGCTTGACAGCCGCTCATATCCGCCTCATCACCATGCAAAAGAAGCAGCCAACTCAGTCAGCTCAGCCAACGAAGTTAGTAGTTGCATCTACTTAGATTCTTATACGACCATCAGTCTCCGTTCCTCATTCTCCTATCCCTGCTCTTTCAGCTTCTCCGTTTTCTTAATACAGCAATGCTTTTTCATCAGTGAGTATATCAAGCGCGCACTCTTAGAATATTCGTTCATGCAGCCATGCTTACTGTTGGAAATAGGGGAGATGGCAATCTCCGCCTTCGTAGGGCTGGTAGGGCAGGAGACCCGCACCTTCTTCCTCCTAGATAGACTCCTATCCAGCTTCAACCTACATACCAATGCCCCCATATGACCTCGTATTCCAACTCTTACGTTCAATACATCGAGCTTCATTATTATTATGTCCGACCAACATACTGTAATCCTGCGCTCCGATCACTATATAAACTCCTCTCGTGTATCCAGGCGGAAACACTTCGTTTTTAGTCTCTTCTCAACATCACTTCTCCTTCATTTTAACCGATCAGCCTTGAGTACAGACCCCGACCGGCATTCTGTCAGCATAACACACTTCAATCCTGACTTGCATCCCTATATAGAAGTCTCTAATAAAATCAAGCGAAAACACTTCCGCTGTAACTCTCCGTCACATCTGTCTCCTTTATTCAATCATGCCTCAGTTCAACGCTTTGCGATCCACTGCTAGTATACTAGCAAAACACAATTCAGTCCTGGTTTGGAATTCCCGTCTATATGTCTCATGAACTCAGTCGAAAACACTTCTGTTTCACGACCTTCCTCGTTCACTATAAGTACTTATCAAATATACTCTCCTTACTTTATTCTTTCTCTTCTCAAGCACTTGTTATGTCAAGATCTGAACTCTGAGCATTCTTCGAATCCAAGATGTCTAATGTAAGTTCCCCTCTCCAATCCAGGTGTTATTCGTTACCGTATCACACAAGTTCTTTCATAAACCAACATTTTCAACTTGAAAATTGACGATCTTATAACATGGTTTTTCTGTTGGAAAATAACTTCGAATCCAATACCTGATATATTAAGTACCAAACCAGGTTGCTGATATTGGGTTAGAACCACTCTCATCAACGCCAGCGGAGCAAAAAATGGGCAGGCTTCGAAACAGAGTACCCAGTGCAAACGGAATCTGAGCAAGAGTACAGATTGGAACGTATCACTATGGCTATAATCGAAGCGCGTGGCCATTCACAGAGAGGCGGGATCATGCTCGATACCATTGGTTCATGGACAAGAGTAAGGATGTTAAGGATAGATATGAACGAGAACTCTCAAAAGCCAAAGACGACTTCAAAGAAGACACTAAGGGGGACGAAAAGAAACGAGTATATTACGCGGTGTTTTCGGCCGGGCTTTACGCTGCTCAGCATGGCATGCTAGCAATGTCTGCTTCTTAATGGGAGATCGCAGCTTATAAGTCTTTCTCCCCTATGGCTGATAAGCATGAGATTGATGCTAACCCTAATATCTCCTGTAGCCATGTTGAAGGGAGGTGTGATTTTCTCTTAATCCACAGAATGGCCTATCACTCTGTGGAAGAGAAGAATGCGCACCGCGGATACGCGCAGGAGGCATTTGAAGCTCATGACGAGTCGCAGGAAGCCTACAACTACCATGCCCAGTACGCTCCGTATGTCCTAGTCTTCAAGTGGAAACTGCACTAAGATTTCTAAAGCGATCCAAACAGCCAAGTTCGGGATTACAACGGTTATAGAGTACCAGCAGGATTCGTCCCTGCAGGCATTGATTACATTTACCCAATCGTGCCTCCGCGGGGGCAATATTCGAACCGTGGCCCACAACCACTGCTTCTTCAGCGAGATCAACGGCAAGCAACCCAATTGCAGGGCATTCTGTTCCGTGAGCCCGCCAAACCAGGCGACAAGCGCAAGAGCGTATTCGCCGACAAGGAGGCTGGCCCTAAAGGATTTGATGACAGACAGGGGCCAAGGCTACGACACTACGTATCTGAGGATCTATCAAGAGGACGTCATACCATATTCGGGCATGCGGAGCCGAAGAGAGATAGTCGCATTTACGCTAGAGAAGGCCCGAAGCCGAGCATGGACGTACCCCCGAGGGAGGACTCCAGAAGGGACAGCAACGTGCACCGGCGACTTAGCGACGTGCGCCGAAGAAACGACCTGCCGAGGCCTACAAACAGACATCATGATCACTGGGAGCCGGGGTTACCTGGAGGCGCGTACATTGACGATGAGGAGGAGCAGAGACTCCGCCGACGCCGTTACGCGGGACAGCTGCAACACGAGGCGGAACAGCGTCATGAGGACCCGCGACGATTGGAAGACGAGCGAGGGTATTAGGAGACGGTGAAAAAGGTTGACGCGGAAGACCAGACGAACGGAAGATCGGATGATGGAATGGGCTTGACGGGTGTGGGCTGACTTTGAAAAAATCGAGTACTAAAAAGAAAAAAAAACTACAGCTAGAAAAGACCATTGTACGAAATAAGTTGTACGAGTCAACTATTAGACTTGCAAAACAAACCGACATCCCAACTCTCCAACATTCACTATCAACCGCCCAAACGTAAATGGCCAAATCACCTCCTCCCTCGGTCAAGTTCCCAAAACCCTAACCATATCAAAAGCGACAAACGTAGTGATTCGTACAAGACTGTCAAAACAATCTTTCAGCAACGAAGTGCAGGATAAAAGTAGAAAACGAAACGGCGAAGCAAGCAAGTGATGATCAGGTCTTGCAGCGGGCCATACTGTTTACACGGGGATTTTCGATCGGAGGATTCTATGTTCACTTGCAACAACGCTGGCTGGCTACCCACGATCATCACTCACTCACATTGACTCCATTACTAACCATCGATTCGACCAATCAAACAAAGCTCCCCCGATCGAAAAAAAGAAAAGCCACCCCGTCTAACTAGAAAAAAACGAAAACACGAATAACCCCCAGTTCTACTACTACGCTGTAATGCACCCCCCCCCCCCCTTTTCAACCCCTTTTAGCCTTGAATCAGCAAAACAGCAAATCGCACAGCGCGAATCTTGGACAACCCCCGCTTCAAAGCTCGCTTCGCACATCGTTGCGGCCTCCTGAAATCTATCGTAGTAGGGGGGGGGGCTTGATCTTTCTGCGCCGGACTCGAGTTCGGTTTTTGAGGTCTGCGAGATCCGCCTCCGACGTCTATGGTTGTTTGATCCCTTCTCGCTCCTCCCCCGCTCTCGCACACTCCGCCACGGGTACGATGGGGATTAGCATGATCTTCAGACATGCTGAAGTAAACGTCATTGCCGACAGCCGCGACCAACAGCTTCGCGCACAAACTCCAAGTTTCTCCTCGGACCATTCGTGTTGTTGTCCCGCGATGCTTCAGCCAGCCAGCCAGCGACCGACCGACCGTCTCTGCCAACACAGCGTCGAAAACTTAAGATTTTCCCCGAAGCGGATCCTTCGAGTCTGTAGACGTCTTTCATCTTCGTGGAAGTTGGACGGAGGAACTCCTGACGCTCGCCATCGATCTGTGAGGGGTAAAAATCCCCTTCATCGGGGTCCGAGCTACCAGCCCTGCCTACCTTTGGGCTGTTGTTGGCGGAACGCAGTCAGTGACATGCCCTGAATCGGGGAAGAATTAAATCTCCGCTGTATGTATCGAAGCGGTAGGGGGTAGAGTAGCTGGGGTAGATTTGTGTCCCTGTTCGAGGAGGTAGCCGTTTTGTGCTTGTCGATACTTTCTCTAGATAAGAGCCAGACGGGTCAAAGCTGTTTTTCAAAGCATCACTCGACAACGGGCTTGGAGATAAAGAGTTCGAAAGAATATTTTTGTAGAGTAAAAAGGGACTTTGAAATTTCGAGGCGGTGGGGTGTACTTGCGTTGAATGTGCGGTAGGTAGGCTGTTCCTATTTCAGTGCTACGAGGCCGACAAGGGAATCTGTTTGATATGTAGGGGCCCAGAAATTGAACGGTGGAAGTAGGCTATATATGGGCTATACCTTAGCTACCTACGGTATGTATTGGATAAGGCTGAGAGCTACCTTATCGGTGTCCGAATTAGGTAGACTTTCTTCCACTTAGGGCATTGACAAGCGCGTCACGTGCTCGCTTACCTTTTGAAAATTACGAGGAGCGGTTGAGATATTTGCAGTTGATGCACCTGCTGGAGCTATCTTAGGATGTTAGTTTTTGGGGCAAACTGCAAAAAACATGTTGGAGGATCCCCAATGTACTGTACTGTATTGTAGTATGCTGGGGCGAGATGGGATTTTTTAGGTTCGCAGGGCTGGCTTTTTATAACCGGTTAATTTCCCGAGAAATCCAGTATACCTTTTTTATTCCTACAAGCGTTTTTTAAAATAAGTTCGACCCTCATGAGGTTTGTACACCTCGGGCTTTTAGTTGCGTTGAACTTGGAAATACCAACAAGTACATACGTTACATATATGCCGACGGTACGAGTAACAAAGGGGTGGGTGGGGAAACGTACAAAGGCAGTCTTTACTGCTCGTCGCAGGCCCATGCCCAAAGCCATTAAGAGAGAGAGATATGGAGAACAGCCATGCTAGTCGGACGCGTCACTGTGTCTACGAAAGCGGAGGTGCAGTAGCGCTATCATCGTGTGAAAGTGCGGTTCTGGGCTGGTCTTTCCCTCAGGCGAGGCAAGCTTGCTTACTGGCTTGATCTGGAATGCATTGCTTTGGTCGCAGGAGCAGGCGGTGGATGTTGTTGTGGTCGACGGTGACTTTTCTTGGCCCCGATTGTTTTAAGTCAGGGGTGTGTTGTGTCGTTTAACAAGAAGGGTCTGACCGGACCTATTGAGTGGGCAATTCGGCGTTGGGGTTGTGGTTGGTAGGAGTACGTTGAGAAACTACGGTAGTTAGCCGGTATGGATTAGCGTAGCGTCAAATCGTTGCTCTCACAATGGAATTGCATTGAAAGAAGCGACGCTAAAGCATTAAGCTGTCCTATCCCACAGCTCCATAGAGCTTGTACAAGATTAGTACCCATCTCCCAGCAGAGACATCTGCCCGGTGGATTTTCTATGACCTGTTGCCAAATACACAACTGGATATCAAGCCCCTTTAGAAGTCTGGGTAATCCTGCCTCTGCCTATGCGAAATCCCACAGCTGACTGCTCCTGGCTGAAATAAATGCTAATCAGGAATACCCGCCTGCCTGCCTGTCCCTCCCTACCTGAGAAAATAGAAGTAAAACGCCGCCGTCGTGGAGGGGCCGATCGGTGATGTCGTAGAGAAGAATCATATACACATTAGAAGAGAAATAGGAGGGCGGGTAAAAGCGGCAAAGACCGGAGCGTGATGATGCGTAAGCCATGCCTCGAGGTCGTAAACTGAGCACAACTTGAGCATTTCTGGTTGATGCAAGCAAGGTCCGTTTCGGGCAGGATGAGGCAGTCAAATGCGCTTCCGGGGTAGAAGGTAAGCACCCAAGATAGCTTACTTCACGTATCGCCATCGTCATCGGTGCCAATGGCGTCCTCGTCGTCCTTTGGCTCCAATCCAGCATTCTGGCATGCCTTTCTCCATCGCTCGGCCTCCCTACAGACTCGGCCCAACTCGCCCTTCAGCTTGTCGACACTGGTGCTCAGCTCCACAACCACTTGATCGGTCAGTGACTTCTCTTGGGTCCATTTGTCGATATTTCTCGTCTCGTTTGCTTTCAGCTGTGTTATGTATTCGACCGCGCGTTGTAATATGGAGCCCTTGTTCTTTTCGCATCCGGGGACGATCTTCGCTATTTCGTTGATTCCTTCGTTGATCGTTTCCCGACGTCTTCGCTCAACTAAGCCATTCCATCAGTGATGACCAACGCAATGAGAGCTTGGAGGAAGCTCACCTTCTTTGTGGTTGTCTCTTCGAACCTTATGCCACTCCTCTGACCCCACTGGTGGCTTGTTGCCGCCGCCATTCGATGACTCTCTTGCGGCTTGGACTTGTGCCGCTGTACCTCCTTGAAATGATCCGAGATTGTATGGAGTCCCCTGTGTGTGTTGGTTTTGACCATCGTTCTGCCCGCCTATATCGAAGGAGGAATCAAGCTGCTGGTCTCTATCGGTTCCTGAAGCAGTGCTGGCAAAAGACAGCTCGGTCGGCTGAGGTACGGTTAACTGTGGCATTATTCCAGCAAGTGCCGCAGCGGCTGTCGAGCTTGGGTTGGAGCCGTCTGGCAGACCCTGGTTTACGCCTGCAACATGTCGAGCCAGCTGTTGAGATAGAGCACTAAAGTCGTGGGAGTTGGGCGAGTCGCGCAGGCTGTCGGAGAAAAGGGAATTTGATAGTTGGTTGGCTTCGTGGTTGTTGCCGTTCACGTTGTTCGATGATGATGTACGTTTCGAGCCCAAGTGCTTCCCATCGGCACCATGATGATCGGAGACGTTGCGTTTGCGCTTGTTCGATGCTTTCAGCTCCTGCAACGCATGCTCTACCGCACTTGCTGCCCTCTCTTGTACGCTTGGTTCGCCGTTCTCTTGCTGCCCCGGAAAACCCATGTGATCAGACATTGCGCCGGTAACAGTGGCCAAATGGATCGTCCTGTGCAACCCGGTGGAACAGGCCAAGTCGCCCACTTGAGATGGCTTGTACCAGATGAGGCGATCGAAAGGTTTATACCGAAAAGGCCTCGTTACACGAAGCGGCTCGGTGCGCAGTGGCACTCTTGTGTGACACTCTACCCCGGACTGCGAGACGAACACCCTCTGCGAAAAGGGTTCGTGGCCGGCAGCGTACCGGGTTTCCAGTACCCGTTAACGAGAAGCAAATATGTCTTTGACTGGTCTGCAGTCTTCTTTGAGTTCCTAGACTGTTGGTCGGGTAGGAATCGGGCCCGCAACCGTGCAGGAGTTTGCGCGGACCGTTGTTTGAATGGACTTGTTATGAGCTCTATCGAATCCCAAGGTCAGCAGTCGTTCAACACGTGGTCCATTATCGAGGTGTCACGAGTCATGCAAGCATGCGGAGCCAGATGAAATCAAAGCGCGTCCTGCTCTGTCAATCGAACAGCGCCAAGGCTTCCGTTGAATCTCACCGACTACCCAGGATGGGGGTTTTGCTTGGGAACTTCCGATTGATGAGTTGATAGGCTCATTGTGGACAGCGGGCGGTCATGTTGGGTCGTATCTGGGGTAAAGGGTTGTATAGAGCCCCACACTAGAGATCATTGTTTTCGGGGCACCTCAAGATGGTGTGCAGAGAATTAAATTGATAGCACAGCGTAACAGGACAAGGGCAGGATATTTCCGGAACGAAGAATGTAGAAATACTTACCAGCTACTGTATCACGCGCCCGTTCTGGACGTTGATATTCTGATATCGATAAACGCAAGCTAAATACTAAGACTTGGGGGGGGGGGGGGGGGGTTCGAGGGAGGGGAGGCAGGTAAGGTATGGAGCTTAAATTGGTCTGGGAGCAGGAAAATTGCGCTGGAAAGCACAGGAAGTGCGGGGTGTTGATGATTTGCTTCAGATGGTAATCTCTGTTGCTAAGGAGAATCCTTGGATTCTCACGACAGTTTTCCTTTCTTCATCTCTTCCCTTCTCTAATGTTTTCCAGGATTCCGTTGGCGTTGGGGGGGGGGGTTGATGATGGGATGCGGATGCGGATGCAGAAGGTCACATGTTTATCGAAAGTCTTAGGGGGGGACTGACCTTAGGCTGCTTTGCGCTGATTGGCCGTCCGGGAGTGCGGGGCTCAATGGGGGATGGCACCGGGGGCTAGACCGGAGAGACTGGAGAGACTGGCTGTGTGTTCGAGGAATGGATTGGAAGAAACAACGATCAGATGGAGGGCATTGTTGAATGTAGGTAAGGTCAGGTAGGAATGGCTCCGACCAAGTCGGATCCGCTCAAGACCGAAGAGAATGGAGTAGATATGTATGCCCGTCATCGACTATCATGTGGTTCCTAACCAAATGGCACCGCAACAGCACCTTCCAACTCCTGTTCAACTCCATCTACTGTACCGTAAAGTACCTTAGGTACTCACTGGTACATTAAGGTACTTGGAAGGATCACCTGACAGATCCCAACGACGACTGTTATTCGTAGCGCGTTACCTTTACTTACAGTGGCGTGACCAAAGACACTAGCCGATATCGGTCTGTAAGGTATTCTGTAAGGTAGACAAGCCATGGAGGACATCCGCTCGTCAAGCAGCTCAACGTTAAGCTTGCAGTCCATCCACACGCAGTTGAGGAACAGCATGTGATGATGCGGAGAAATCCATTGGATCACGTGAAGAGTGCATAAAGATACTAACCCGAATCGTCCTGGTGTATGCAGAGAAGGTGCTCACGTGCTCTCGGTCTGTCGCATCTTTCCATTCCCATTGCGGACATGCATGTAACAGAGACTATACTTCTTCTTTCTCCGCCGTCACATTTTATCGACTTGGAAAAACCTGTCTTGTGGTCAACGGGAGTTCAGATGCTCTGGATCGAAACGGGCATTGTATGGAGGGTTGGAAGCATGGGATGTTGTGACTCACGAGCTCTGGAAGACAAAAGCGGTGTCTAGTATTCTTGCATGTTAATGTCCGTCAATGCGCTCACCTGTGCTTCTTGTCGAGTTCTCTCATGGCCGTTGCTGTCCTCAAACTGGTACACACTTGGCTACTGGTCGAACTATTTCTTTACATGCAACAGAGCATCTACCAGACTTCTTATTTCGAGAATTACAATGTCCGTGCAATGCTGGTGCTGCTTCTTCACCGCTCTAGTCACACGGGCCTTCGTTAGCACGAAGTTTATTGTCTAGACGTAATGTTCCTCCTAGCAAGATCTTCTCGATATCGTGCGATTTAATCACGTTGTCGTACTGGTCGAATCGGACACTTACTTCTCGGGAATTTGAGATATCCAACCCAGACAACCACAAGCGACTACATATGAAAAATTCGATGACAAACTCGGGGTGTGTAAGCGCTAACCAATGGCGATGTCGCCTCCACAATTGAATTCAATTATGGACAGATTTACGAATCGAGATTTCGGTGTTTCTCTCTTATCCCTTTTTCAGCCGGGAACTTTCCGATCAGAAGAAACCCCCTATCACATTTGCCTCATTTTCACGGTGCTTGATTCTCGGGTTAGGCTGATATTCCACACAGTATGCGTGCCAAGCCATAACGAAGAACGCCATGTCGAATTGCGCGATCAGCCTCTCTGGCTTAATCGGTAACGCTTGCATCAAATAATCGTAGCGTTAGATGGGAGCTGCCCCTTTACCTGACATGAGCAGAAGAAGTCTTTCATGAGATAATACTCTCAACAACGTTGAGCCGATCACTTCACGGCAATGTGGTGCTTATAGCGTCGTATAATACGGGCGAATATCAAGGCGGCACCAAAATACAATGACTTGATCGCGGATTGTCGGCTGATTTCTGTTACCTCTAGGTCAGAATTCGCTTTTACGTCAATCCTTTTGGGAACCACAATCGTCCAGACAGTGAGTTGGAAATGTATGATCAATGAAGATTGCCCCCTCGAAATCTGCATGTCAGCGCTCCGGCTTACCCGACTCGACGACACTATTGATTCAAAACACCAATCATACTGCAGTCTTACGTTTTGCATCTCTTGTCCTTAGTTCTGCCCGGTTTAGTAATCTCATTCTTGCCTCAATCTGATTACAAGTCATTTTGAAAGAACAAAGCTGTGGTAAGTTGCAACCTCACTGACACGCATGTTTTCTCTTTCCTACCTCCTACACGAGAAATGAACTCCACAAGCAAGTCATCTTCGTGTTTGCCACTCTCTTGTCTGGCATACCCTCCCAAATTCGAGAGAAGATAATATATAAACCCATCGGTATGCCTTTGATCTTCAAGTTGCTCATCGAACTATCATCAAAGCCTTTTGAATAAGCAGAACCTCCAAAAAACCCACAAAGCTAAATCCCAACTTCGCAAAGATGCTCTTTACAACCGTAACTACCCCTCCCCTTCTATTACTATCCGACCTTCGCTAACGACATCAAGACTCTGTCAACTTTGATCGCCCTCGCCACTCTTGCGAGCGCTGCCCCGGCCCCTGATACCAATGCAATCTCTATCCGCGTCAATGTGTACCAAGATACAACCTGCGCAGTCCCTGACGTCGAAGGCTACGTATTCTCTCACAACAACGAATGCCTGCAATTCATTGAGCAAGAGGGAAGCGTGAAGGCGATGAGCAACAAGCAGGTCAAGGACGGATGCGTGCTCCAAGTCTTTGCCTCCACCAATTGCGAGAACGTTTTGGCGGCCATTACGCCGGACGGGACCTGCCAGACGCCATTGTTGGGGCCCGTGAGCAGTGGAATGTTAGTTGGCTGCTAAGAAGTTGTCGAACCAACCTAAGATGGAGAGAAGGGTCAGAAAGTACATCGACGCTCATTTACTTGCATTTTACATGTAAACTTTCATTCCTTACGTATTCGTTGCATTAGCCAAAGTCGGACCAAAGATCAACGATATATATCTTTGTGCCTCCAGTGCAGCTTCATTCATCGGTTTTTGGGGGGTTTTTTCAATCCATTTGCACAAGGTCTCACTAGGTGTACCGAAAACTACTCAAAGCTATCAAAGAGATTGAGCACTCCAATCTACACTTTCTATAACTGTTTATTCCAGCCGTTTCCAAAGATAATCGAAACGAGACCGAGGTTCATGTTTCGAGTCCGCGCTAAGATTAAGCGCATCCTAGACGAAGGCTGACGATGCGACGTCGAATACCAGGGGCATGCCGTTTCAGGGCTTTGCACGGTCTCGCACGTTACAAAGTATAGAAGGCCCTGGGGCTGTAGAACACCAATAGGATAGGCAGGAGCCGATTAGATTCCACCCTCGACCCACCAACAATCAGGCAACTGTTCGAGCGTCGGTTGCAGAAGTCGTGGCACAGGTTCTAAACCTGTCTTTTCTCTCATCCTCAGGACCTACCTACTTCTTTATACCAACCAACACCTGTTTCAATAGTGCATGACCGCGTGCATCGATGCTACGGTATGAATGGCTATAGTACTGAGTATCAGATGCTCAATCTGGGGTAGTCATCTTTCGATATGTGTTTTCGTGGAATGTGCCACGCACTTTTTGCAACCAACCCTTGTGCCTTGAAGCCATCAGAGGTTGATATGGCGAAGCAGACCATTGTTCGTTATCTCTCTACATTCCCCAAGGCCACCTTGGCTTGAAGAAGCCTGAAGTTGGTTGAAGTGGTGAAGGATGCGGGCCAAAAATTACCTTGAATCCTCCAACACAACAGTACTCGCTGAAAGAAGAAATTCCTGCGACTCGTCCTTCAACATGAGTCCGTTTACAAGGTTGCTGTTTTTGGGTCACGATACCCTTGATAACCCTACTCCATACTTTGGTGGAAGGCTGCGTTCAAGACCATGTGGCAAGACCCTGTCGCCCCTCAGGTCCCTCGCTCTGTGTAAGAGATTCCGGGCTAGGCAGAAGCCACCACTAAATGCAACTCCGATCGACTATCAAGATGTGAGGAGATCTACTCCCCAGATACCAAAATACTCTACGACTTTCTGACAAACTCCTTCAAGGAGGAAGGGCTAAGGGGCTCACCACCGCCTGGAGTAACAATGATGCCAACGTCTTTGAGCTAAATGACTGCGCCGAGCCATATTGCAGCAGCAACCGCGCTCTATTCAAAAACCTGATTGCGATCACATAATCAATCACTTCCACCTGATCGACCTTGCCCCTCGGGTACGCCTTCGACGCTTTCGGGCTTCTGTATGTCGAATGTTCAAACCTGGACCCTATAGATGACTTGATTCCCGGGACCTTGCAGCAGAGGCTTTTGGTATCTATATCCTTTAACCGTAACGCCGCATCGACATTAGCTTCTGTAAAGGACTCTAGTCTCATCAGATGAGACGGCATCACAGTGGCTCATTTATCAACATGGATGCCGTCGAAAAGACTTAGCCCAGGTCAGGATGTCATCCTGCGTCTCCCACGTTGCTACAAGGCTGAGCGTCATTTGATCGAATTCATAACCCTAAAAATGGCTCCTTCTGAGTGATCCGTATTTGTGTATATCTTTTCCATATATAAAGGCGGCATGGACAAGCAGTCAATTCTAATTCTTCGTACATCTTACCAGATCAATTACCTGTGCATTTTTCCCCCCCATCTCATAAATATCTAAAATCCGTCATCCTTCGGCCTCAAGATGAGGGTCGCCCATACGAACCGGCTCAATGGAGCTACCGCCACGGGAAACATAGCTAAATATGTTATCATTACGCTCATGACGTCCTCGCTCGTGGGCGTAGTGGCCGCCGCGGATACATATGTTATATATCCGAACGATGGATCGAACACTGACCAGACCGGTGCTATCTATCAGCAATTGCAGGGCATTGTCAATGGCGGCGACATCTTTACATCGAGTTCTCACCAATAAACTATTGGAGAACTGACTTCACCTCGGGAGATGCTGATACCATGAAGGGCAATCAAGATGTAAGCGCCGAAGGGTATCGATTGGTAGTTGTTTCTACTAACAACACAAGGTTGCCTCTGTTGAATTATCCTGTAAACAGGACTGCTACGACCCTACCACCCCCGTGTCGCACGCCGAACTTGAACCCGCCTCGCATGTTGGACTCCAACGGCGTATACCGACAGCTCAACCCAATGCTGCGGACGAGATGGTATTCATTTCCCAAGAACAAGGCAAATCGTTAGCAGATATGAACCACCAATACCTTTACGATGACATTGCTGGGGACGGAGTGACGGTTTACATCCTTGATACAGGCGCGGTCCTGGACAGAGACGTTCGTAGAGGCTCTTTTGTTTGATCTTAATCCATCTATTGACAAATCACTCTATTATAGGAATTCACAAAAGGGGAAAACGTCGCGCAAAAAGTGCGATGGATCAAAATTGGCGGCGACCAGCAGCCCAGCGACGATTCAAGTGTCAAGGAAGAGAGAACAGGTGGTAAAGGCCATGGAACTTGTATGTTGAGCAAAGTTGCAGGAGACGTCTATGGTGTCGCGAAGAAGGTAAACCCAGTGCTCGTTAGGGTTCCGCGTTTTGCCAACAAAGAGAATTGGCTTGATGGCCTCAGTGCAATCACCGACGATCTCGGAGCCCGCAGCGACAGAGGTGCGAAATCAGTGCTCAGCATGAGCTTCTACTATCCCCCAGACCAAGTAAGCCCCGCATGGGTGCGTATGGCCAGAATACATCTCCGATGGCACGCGTCACAGGGGATACTCCCTGTGACAGGATCAGGAAATACCGGTGATGTGAGTCACAAGCTTGGGATCCTATGCCGATTCCGCGACTAACAAGTCTATGTCTCCAGTTTGAAATCACTGGATATCCAGCTGTTTGGGGGAAAGGCGAAGTCACAGAGCTACTTGTGGTGGGCGCGACTGATAATTCAGGTGCCCCATGGTATAAATCCTCCAGAGATTTATCTGGCATCCCATCGGTGTATGCCCCAGGGGTCGATATTTCGTGCGCCGATGCCTTGAATGGGGTACTATTAAAACTTCTAGTGGTACTTCTGATGGTAAGCTAGTTCTCACTTTGCGAATTTCCTGACTGGGACCCTTTGTTCTAACAGTACATACCTATAGCTGCCGCCACAGTGGCTGGACTCGCCGCGTACTTTTGGGCTCTGACCGTACCAAAGACTTTCACTCCTGAGCAGATGAAAAATTATATTACAGACCTTGCATATCCAAGAGACGTGCAAAATAGTGTCCCGGCTATCTATAATCAGTTTCAATCCTCGAACGGCAGGGCGCCGGGTGCAACCTGCAGGGTATCGTACGTATTTTGATGATACGCTCTGCTCCGGATGGATTGCTGACAGTGTGACAGGGTGGATCACCCGGGTTCTTGCGATTGTCAAATAGACGGAGACCCAAGCATACCTTCCTGGTCAGGTGTACAGGGAATAGACTGTTAGATTGTTCTTGTCAGGCGTCCATTGACCGCTTCACGGTCCTGGCTTTCTCTTAGCGTGTCATTATGGCGGAAGGTTCTGGTTTTGCGCACGTTCGTGTTGGGTAAAATCTGGGATGGATCAGGGTCGGGGACAACTATGGATGTTTTCAATGTTGCGCGACAGCCTTTTCCGGTAGAGTTTGGAGTCTGATTTACTGTATGATAAGTCTGTTGAATTTTTACAGCAGACGATCGTTCAACGTCGTATTACGTTTGCGTAAAACAAGAACAAGATTTCCATGATGCGCCGAAGCTCAGAGAGATTCGGGGGAGTCGAGGTTATTTTTTCGACCCGAGTGGACATTCAGTGCCTACCTACAATCGTGGGGTCTAAAGTCTGAATGATATTGAAACACAAGGGCTAGTGTCTTGCATTTGTTCTACCACCTGATTAGAAGGCAAACTTCCTTGGGAATTGAAGGGAATCAACCTCTAGAATCACAATCTCCTTGCTCCACACCTTCAACTTAATCCAAGTCTTAGCAATCAATAGTCGCTACCAGACTCCCGCCCTAATCCTCTCGATACACTCTCTCATGATATCCTTCCATAGCATAAACCGCGGCCCTCTATCCCGACGCGCCACTTCCAAGATCTCCACGCCCTTAAAAACTCCCGCCAACCCCATCACCGCATCCACCAACCCCTTCCTCCTGCCCTCTTTCTCCACCGGCATCCCCACAAAATCTACCACAAAATTCACACTCCTGAGCCTCGGCACCTCCTTTACCAACGCATCAAACGCCTTCCCCCACAGCTTTTCGGCACGCCCCCCTTTCCCATCCATGCGCAAAACAACGTGAACGGTCACATTCCGTATCAACCGCACCGCCCTCGGACTCAAGCTACCCAGAAAGCCGCGCACGAGCGCGGCGTCCAGGTAATGCGGAAAGCCGAATCTGAAATCCGAGTAGAGCACGTCTTCGGCTTCGACATGGATTTGGCGGTTCACGAGTAGCAGCGGGGTCATGCGCGAGGTGCCCCAGTAGTACTCGTCGGGGCGCTCTTTGACGTCCTTCTTGTGTGTGGCGGAGATGTCGACGAGGACGAGGGTGAGGTCGAGAGAGGGGTCGTTGCGGGGAGGCGGGGGAAGCAGGGCATGGTAGATGATGCGGAGGCGGATCTCGACTGGGAGGCGGAGGAGGTGGGCTTTGGAAGGAGCAGTGACGGGAGGACAAACGGGTTGGGAGGGGGACGGGGAGGAGGTTTGCGTGTTTACAATGTTCATGGAGACGGATTAGTGGACGGAACTCGGTGTTTAAAAGAAGCTTCTTTTAGAAGAGCGATAGGACGGCTCAGCGAAGACTGGAGCTGTTCGCGACGTGAAGAGGCAAGATTGGTCTGAAGAAGCGAATTGCACTCGACTGGATGCTACGAGCTGTGCAGTACCATTAGTTGTTATCTTATCTTACGAAGCAGGTACGGTGGGTCGGTCGAGGTTCATACAACTCTCGATCTATTACGGGACCGCGCTAAGATCAGGCGCGTTCCTAGACGATCCAGAAGGCTGAGTGAGGTGTGACGTCGTAAACAAAGGAGATCCATTACTGTCTGTACAAAGAGTGACCACTACTGTACCTGTTCAGGAGATATCATACCTGGGAGTCGAGGAGGCTCCTCCGGAATAGTAACCGCTTGTACTGGTAGTAATGGCACACGTCGATGAGCTGGCCGTCGATCTTTCACGAGCGGCAAACCCCCGAAATAGAAATAGCGTGGCGAATCTCGCGGATTGAGAACCAACATCTGGATATACTCCTGTCAGGGCAAACGTCAAAGCATGGGTTCAAAACTCTATCTCTGTATCAACCTGCAAACCACATCGAGTGGTTCAATGTGCATGCAGCATCGGGAATCTTGTAAAGCTCATGTGTCTATATGTGGGTAAATGTCCCAACCGGGATTTTGCAGCAGCGAGCCTCAAACGTCAATCACTATTTCCGTTTTTCCTCTCTTTCCAACATCTCCTGTCAGCTTCGGGAAGGGACCGCTAACCGTTCCTGTGGGCCTGGTGCATAAACCTTCGACTCCACCGTAAGTCCGACCTGCATATCATGCTTTTTGATATCTCCCGGTGGAGTGGAGCTCTGCATGTTCTCGATCGATTATGCCATTGGATCTGCGAGATGAAGATTCAAGGAGCGACAGCACAGCTGAGCCTTGCCTGGCAATCTGATATCTCTTATATATGATATGTTATCCCTCGATCTCTGTCTCTGTTTCCGGCTGTACATATCTGCTTGCAATTAGATTATTTTCTTTCCTTCTCTTCTCTTCTTCCACATGGTAGTTTAGAACGTTGTTGGGATTTCTTTTCGTGTTGGCAATGTCTCAATTGCTTTCCTTCCTTCTTTACTTATGCCTAGCTCTACCCATTGTCGCCCTACCACATAATCACGACAATTCCAAACGGGGTGTACCCTACTTCACCGGCGTCTCTCCTCCTACCACAAATCCTGATATCCTCCGAGGTGTCAACATCGGCGGCTGGTTGATATCAGAAAAATGGATGACCCCCCACCTCTTCTCTGGCCCTTTCGCAGAAGCCAGTGACCAATGGACTTTTGACTCCACGCCTGGCGCCGCTGAGGCTCTCCAAAACCATTGGTCTACTTATTTCACTGAAGCTGACGTCTGGACGATAAAATCGTATGGATTCAACGCGTAGGCATTGCTCCTCCTCACCACCCCATAACCCTTTCAATTACTGATCAAACAAAACAGCGTCCGCATCCCTATCGGCTACTGGGCTTTCGACAATGCAAATACACCCTATCTCTCCGGCGCCTCAGACTACCTCGACCTCGCAATCTCCTGGGCTCGATCCGCCGGCTTAAAAGTCTGGGTCGACTGTCACGGCTCCCCAGGATCGCAAAACGGCTATGACAACTCCGGCCACGCTGGCGATGTCCTCTGGCAAGACCCATCGAACCTCAACCTCTCCATCAGCGTTCTTGAAACCATGGCCCAAAAATATGGCTCCGTCTCATACTCCGACGTCGTCATTGCCCTCGAAATTGTCAACGAGCCCATCTCCTACTCCCCCAACAACATCGCCACCACCCGCCAATTCGCCCAGGACGCCTACACGGCTATTAAAACCGCCGCTACAAATCCCGCCCTCATAGTAGTCATGCACGACGCCTTCCAACCCCTCTCCACCTGGTCCGATCTCGCCACCTCTCTCTCCCCCACCCCCGGCGCCTTCGCCCTCGACACCCACCACTATCAGCTCTTCGCCCCCACACCCCCCACCCTCAACCAACCCGACCACATCTCCCTCGCCTGCATCCAGCGCTCTGCCCTCGCATCCACCGCCCCCAGCTTCCCCACCTACATCGGCGAATGGACCGCCATCTCCAACATTTGCGTCAACCCCGACGGCAGCACCTCCGCAGGCACGACTTGCGACGTCCCCGGGTGCCAGTGCCAGAGCGCGCCGCTGGAGGAGTGGAATGAGATGCTGGTGCAGCAGACGAGGAGGTTCGTGGAGGCGCAAATGGAAAGTTTTGAGCAGGGCGGGGCGAAGGGGTGGGTACTGTGGAGTTGGGAAGGGCCGGGCGGGTGGGGGGTTAGAGGTCTGGTGGAGAAGGGGGTGGTGCCGCAGCCGTTGGAGGATAGGTGGTTTGGCGGGGAGTGTTCTTGATGGGGGAGGTGGCAGCGGGTGGGAGGGGGACGTAGTTTTGGCGATACGTTAGGATGCATAGCCAAGGGCGTTTTTTTTTTTTGCCTGGATGGATGTGCTGGGGTTTTGGGCTTCAAGAAGGCTGGGGCATTGCGATCAGTGTTGATGTTTTATTTATAAAATATTTTGCTTAACGGCACATAAGAACCTCACCTGCACAGAAGATGAACTAAATGGACAGACAGATGTAGAACACCCAGTCGAAGAAAGAAGAAAACAAGCACTTTAGATATAGCAGAAAAATGACATTTTTTTCTTTTATTTACAACGGAACCCCCCCCCCCCTTTCCACGAAAACCTCCCCCATTTTTCCAAAAAAGAACTTCTTCCTCACCCCAGGGGAAGAGAGAGAGAGGGCTACTGTACTGTAGCTCCCCCCCCCCCCCCCAGACAACCAACTAACTTCCCCCCCCCCCTCCTCAAAAGTGAAACTTATTCCTCTCGCAAAAACATTTTCTCTTGTGCAAAAGCCACCGCCCTTGAATACTTACTGTACATACATATATACACATATACGTACATACATACATACATACATATATACATACATCCATACCTCCATCCATCCATCCCTAACATACGTACGTACCGTAAAAAACCTCCGAAACCACTCCACGCACGCACGCACGCGGAAAGAAGAAGAAGCAGAAGAAGAAGCAGATTGTAAATACAGTTTGCATCCATTCTATATCATAGTTGCACTGGTAGGGGAAGGGAGCGGGCGGGATACGGTGGATGTTGGGGGAAGGGGGAGAGAGATAGGGGAGGGTGGTAGGTAGGTAGGTGGGGTTTTTGCGGAGGGGGAAGAGGGAGGAGGAGGAGGAGGAGGAGGAGGAGGAGGAGGAGGAGGAGGATGGGAGGGAAGGGGAGGGGGGAGATTGGGAGGCGGGTGTTGAGTGCACGATACATGAATCTCGCGTAATTATTTAAAAGGAAGTATATTCCACACAGACACCCTCCCCCCCCCCTCATCAAAGCCCCCACCCCCACCGCCAACCCCACGAACTACGTATTCCACATACACTCACTCAACCCCAACAAACTCTCGCCCTCCCTCCTCTTCGCCCTCACGCTCTCCTCCCGAACTTCGCTCCTCACCCCCTCGCTATAACACAACTCCACCAGCACCTTCATCTCCTCCAGATCAAAGCCCAACCCTTCCCCTTTATCCGACGACTCCTTCGCCCTCGCCACAATCGCATCCGCGCCCTCGGCGAAGAGGTTGAAGAAGTGCGTGGAGCGCGGAAGCGCGGAGGCGGGCTCGATGGCTTTGAGGTTTTGCTGCAGCACGAGGATGTTGAGCTGTATACGGGCGCAGCCGTAGGCGTTCATGGCGGGGATGCGGGAGGCGCAGCGGACAAGGTAGGTGTCGCTGAGGGAAGTGAGGCCGGTGGTTGTAAAGGCGTGTTCGGCGGAAGGAAGGTAGGTGGTGAGGTTGTCGTCGAAGGCGAGGAGGTCGGCGTTGAGGGCGAGGATGCTGGGGTCCGGGTCTTGCGCCGGCTGGGAAAGGAGGTATGGGGCGGCGAGGGTGCGGGTGAGCATGTGGATGATACCGCAGCGGATGTCGAGATGGAGGGTTAGGAGGGCGGTGGTGGCGAGGGAGCGGAAGGAGGCGAGGATCCCGTCGAAAGCGGGGGCGGTTTCGGGGGTTAGGACGAGGTGAATGGGGGTGTTTGAGGTGGAGGAGAGGGGGGTGGGGGTGGCGAAGAGGGTCCAGCGGCGGGTGGGGTGGGGCTTAAAGGAGTCGCGGTTGGGTTGGTTTTGGTCGGGTGTGATATAGCGAAGCTGAGTGAGACGGGTGGAGAGATATTGCATGCTGGCGTAAAGCATGCAAAGGGCTGCAACTGATCTGCGGTCCGAGATAATGTCGAAGGGCTCCAGTGGTGTTTCGTTGGTTCTAGATATAAGAAGGTCTATTTCCTTGTGTAGGAGACCATCTTTCTCTGAAATATCGCCCTGCCAAAGCTTCTCGACAATATCTCTCAAACCTCCAGCTTCTGCCATTGCAGCCGCAGCTTTCAGGCTGGCTCCGTCTTCAGACTGTGTTCGCACCTTTGTCACTAGGCCTTTGTACCACTCACAGCACTTGGTGTAGTAAGCAACCAGCTGTGATATAATCAACTGCGTGAACGCCTGATCCTGGGGTATAGTATCGAGTAATTTGCAGAACGCCCGAATTAACGCATAAAACGTTGATGTACCTTTAAATATTGGTTTCAACGCATGGTGAGACCATTGAGGATCTTGTTGAAACGCGTCCATCTCCATGAACGACTGAGTGCAGAGTTCGGTCACTGTCTCTTCGAGCTGTGGATGGAACACGTTCACAAGGAAATCATCAAGGAATGATGTAAGAGTGCTTATTGCAATATCTGAATCTGGAGGTACGACGTCTTTCAGACTCTGGAGAAAGGATAGCGACGGTGGTAGCAGGAGACTTATATTGAAGACGCTCGGCTCAATTAGGAGCTTGTGCCCTGTAAAAGGACCATCGGTAACAACTGCGCTCTTGTTATAGCTCACGCCCGACCGTCTTTGAGACTTGGACACAAGTCCAGGCACAGATGCTTGAAGAATCTGATCCAGCTCTTCTTGCTCGGCGACTAGATACTCGGATGCCTTATCAATATCCGCGAACTTGAAAACCCTCTTGGTCTTGTCACGTGGATGTCTTTGAAAGATATTCGTTTCTGTTGTGGATGGACCACCAGCCCTGTATGCTTGACTGCCGTCTGTTGCCAAATAGTCATGGAGTAAGGACCGCATTTCGCTTTGGTAGAGCTTCCATAATTCCTTGAAGCCTCCTTTCAAGGTCTCGGATTGCCTCAATCCTTCACGCTTGATTATGCCAGCTACCACATCATGCACAGCTCGATGTCCCTCAGCAATGGCTTCAAACTTCGAATACAGCGTCAGAAGGAGATCATTCATAACGTCAGTTTTGGCACTGCTGCCATCCAAATTGAAGTCCGAAATCTTTGGATCGCCATTCCGGATACCTCTTGTATAGGCTGGATGACGAATATTGACCTCTTGATTCGTCCGGTCGACAATAGCAAATAGCTCGATTGGTAGTCGTTGTTCGATGCGATCAACGGCGATATCCAGATGACCCAGCTTGTTTAAGGACTCTATTAGCATATGTATGTAATGGAAACTGTCGGCTTCCGGGTTCTCAGATGCGTCGTCACCCAGCTAAAAAAATCAGCATATGGCATTAACAGTCATGCAAGCTGGGCTTATTGCCTACTGGGTTAGAGGTATCTAAATCATCGAGAAATCGGTAAAACGGCCTTTCCCAAGAATTTGGTAACATTAGTGCACCAGTCGTGGATAAAGCTGTGCTCGTTGGATCTGGCGTATGTGGTTTCCACCGATCATGACAGTATGGTGATTTCAAATAGAGGTGGTCATGAAGCTCTTCAATCAAAATATCTGTCATAGACGTCTCTTGATTTGTAAAATATATCCTGAGGTCCATCAAGGCCCCGATATTTTCTAACTCTGACTTTCTAATTATCCTCAGCGCGTCTTGTAACAGATCAACAGCCGGCAAGAAATGCTTTTCAGAAATACGAGCGTCCAGTTGTTCGGGTACCGATTGCAGCTTTTCAATCTGTCCTACGATTTGAAGCATTTCGTCATAATTCTGGGACGTCGAACCAAGTACCTTAAGTTCCGGCTTCGTCACCATAAGGTTTGACTTTGCGTCAATCATCGAGTCCCTTAGCGTTCTTACACGGTTCTGCGATGTGTAGATACTTGACTGAATCTTATGAAAGGTTCCAATGGAGCTATTGAATCCCTGATGATGCTCGTTCACGATTGCCTTCAAAGCTTTCTGAAGCTGCTTGCTCGTTTTTTGGAAATCATGATAATCATTCCCGCGACCAAGGGAGCTGTGGTCCATCAATTGTAAGGCAATGTGTACGGGAACACAGTCATCCTGGGTCAATACTTCCCACTTATCGTGGATATGTTCTAGCACACCTTCGATTTGTTTTCCCCCGGGTCCAGTGCCATATAGCCTTGCATTATCCTGGTCCTGCTCATTTCCCTCCCTACTTCTGTTGTAGCCTTCGCCTCTTTCAGGCCTTGAGCGCGCAAAATAACCGTTTGTATCGTGACCATAGCCTCGACGACTTGGAGGAGGTTGGATTTCAGCGACTGCTGGCGCTGAAAGGTTGTCATTCCTAAGGTCCCCATATCCTTCTCCACGAGGTTCCCGGGCCCCGTCTTGACTGTCATCACCATACCGATTCCCAGGCCTTTGAACAAAACTCCCGTAACCATTTATGTATCCATTGCTGCCGTTTTGCGAATGCGACATCGTGGCTAAGGCGGCATTCAGGGGATCAGCTAGCCGTCGAGGGTGACGCGCTGAAGGGGAATACTGGTTCTCATGCTGAAGATCCGGCTTCAACACCGACGGCACTTGACTGCTGGCTTTTCCGCAGTGTGTTCACCACTGTTCAACAGATGCAAGATAGCAATCTCGTATCCTCCCACGCTCCTTGTTGCGTCTAAGCCTGGTGTAGCGGTCCGTCCCGCTGAATGAGGCTCCTCCAACGTTTCTGGTTATAGGTAGGGTACTTTTGCTTGTCCAGCATCTGGAACTCCAAGGTGAGAGGTTCAACTGCGTAGTATTCGTCAGGCTGTACTGATGGATGATAGTCTATATCGATATCTACTTCCTGGCCTTGGCTGATATATACGAGTAGTTTTCTGCTTTTCACATGGATCTCACGATTTGGCACCTGACTAAGCAGCTTTGATATTTTCCCACCTACTCACCTAACAATGGAAGACTAAGGTACCTAGACTGTGAGTCATTTGATTTCCTAGGTATGACGGGGAAAAGCAAGGCGACCATGTCATGGTACTCCCGAACTGAATAGAGGATTGTAGGAGTCTCAAGACCCGAAGGAGACGAAATGATCATTTCTAATCTCTGGAGCTATCTTAATTTCTGTTAGGAAGAAGAAATCATAACTCCCGAGCACGTATCAAGTCTTGGATTACCAGAGACTCAAACGTACAAGTATTTTATGTGTTCTAAGTGTTCCTAGCCTGCATGTTTTGATCATTTGGTTAGAATACTCAAAATCCAGTTATCTACTATCTGCGCGACCGAACCAATCATGGCCGGTTTAAGCAAAGCAGGTCAGTACCACATTGTACGACAAGAGAATGGAGGATAGCATTTCTAACAACTCTGCAGGAAAAGCGTGGAGGACGGCATCGCAATATAAATATTTCAGCCAAACCCGCCAATACTCCGCTCCGGTAGACGGTTCCATTCCCGCCGCCAAGCAAAAGTACGTCCCAACATCAGGGACCTACCCCAAAGGCTTCCTCGTATCCGGAACTCATGTCGGCGTCAAAGCAAGCAACACACGTTTCCCTGACCTGGCTCTCATAACATCCGAAACTCCCTGCTCCGCTGCCGCTGTCTTTACCCAAAACCCATTTTCCGCCGCCCCAGTTACAGTCAGCCAAGATGTTCTTCGGAAACGCGCCGGAGAAGGCATCCGCTCTATCATCATCAACGCTGGCTGTGCCAATGCCGTCACCGGCCAAGGCGGCATCGAGGACGCCCGCAGTATGGCCCGCACCGTGGACTCACAATTCTCCAATCCCCCACCCACCCCCAGCAGCACCCTCGTCATGTCCACTGGCGTTATCGGCCAGCGCCTCCCCATTACCAAAATCCTCTCCGCAATCCCAACCGCCCACTCCACTCTCTCCCCCACCCACACCTCTTGGCTCGCCGCCGCCCGCGCCATCTGCACAACCGACACCTTCCCTAAACTCCTTTCCACGACCTTCACCCTCCCTTCTAACCCGCAAATCACCTACGCCCTCGCCGGCATGACCAAAGGTAAGTCATATATTTTATTTCATTTCCAAACCTAAGAATATATGATCGAATAAGTTTCATTATGAAATTTAACTCGAAATATAGGCGCCGGCATGATCCACCCTAATATGGCCACCCTCCTTGGTATCCTCGCCACCGATGCCCCCATCCCCGCCTCCACCCTTTCGCCCCTCCTCACCCACGCCGTCCACCGCTCCTTTAACGCCATCTCCATCGACGGCGATACCTCCACCAACGACACCGTCGCCCTCCTCGCCAACGGCACCGCCGGCGGCTCCACTATCACCTCTCTCTCTTCCCCCGACGGCATCGTCCTCCAAGACACCCTCACAGCCTTCACGCGCCAGCTCTCGCAGCTCGTCGTCCGCGACGGCGAGGGGGCTACGAAATTCGTCCACATCCGCGTCACCTCTGCCCCCAACTTTGCCTCCGCCCAGCTCATCGCCGAGCGCATCGCCACCTCGCCGCTCGTGAAAACGGCGCTGTACGGCGAAGACGCCAACTGGGGCCGCATCGTGTGCGCCGCGGGCAACACGCGGAATATTTCCCCTGGTTCCGTGAGGCCGGAAAAGACGAGTGTGAGCTTTATCACAGAAGAGGGGGAGAGCGAGGGTGGGGTAGGGGAGCTAAAAGTGCTGGTGCGTGGGGAGCCGGAGGTTGTAGATGAGGAAAGAGCGAAGCGGGTCCTGGGAAAGGAGGATATACGGATTGTGGTTGATCTGGGCACCGGGACCGAGGAAGGGAATTATTGGTTTTGCGATTTGAGCCATGGGTATGTGACGATCAACGGGGATTACAGGACATAGGGACATGACGGGATAAGGAAAAGTGACAGACTGGGCCTTGGATGCTGGGTTGGATGAAATACTCTGCGATCCATCCAGGTGATGCGATGTCTAGCTGGCAAGTTCGTCGGGATGGCAAAGGCATGTTTCTTCCTGATATGACTCTATAGAAGAAGATCGAGGATCAGATATAAACGCAGACCAAGTCTCTACATCTGCTTTGATGATCCAACAAATTTCTTTCCATATAGATCCATATAACGACTACAGATATCTTCAATCCGCCCAGTCCAATAATAGGATTATTACTCGTACATATCTACAGGAGGACATGCGAGGCTACACATAGGCTCAGCAGTCGTTCTTCCAAGATTGTGTTTATTATCACGTATTGGATAGGTATATGCACTGAACAAGTCTCCAACTTTTAGCGGCCTCTCTCCTAGCCCATCACCATCCCCTTCAGACCGGCCATGTCCCCCTCCTTGGCTGCGATCTCAAAGTATCCGTAAATGATACTGTCAGAAAAGGACAAGCGTCAGTAGAGTCCTTAATCTCCTCGCAAAGATTCAAACTTACGTAACAGCCAACAAAATTCCCGTTCCACTCCCCAAGGCTCCCATCAAGTCACTCGCCACACTCAGCCCCCCGATACATGCGCCTCCAAACGCCGCCGCCGTCGGAATCACCCTCTTCAACTCCTTGTACATACTTTGCTCTCTGTGTCCAGCCATGACGAGTCCTTGCTCCTTAAGCTGCTTGGCGACGTCACGGGGTGCCGAGCCGGAGACTTCGATCCAGGTCTTTGAGAAGATGGCGCAAGCGACAAGCATGAAGGTGATGTAGATCGCGGTGTGGACGGGGTCAAGGAGAGCTTCAGTGAAGTCTGCAAGGTTTTCAATACACGAGAAACATGGTTGGGGGCAAGGAGCGGAGACTTACTCAACGGAGGACTCATGTAATAGGCAATTCCAGAAGTAGCGTAGAGTTGAGCAGAGCCTTCGCGGGGTTCCCAGACACCCAGAAGCTTAATGAGGAGGTTGTCGGAGAAGCGAGAGTACATCATTCGGCTGACGAGAAAGATGTTGGACGACAGGGCGGATTGAAGCATGATGGGCATGTTGGACGTGTAGAAGAGACGGACGGGGTAGGAGCCGCGCATTCCTCTGTGTTAGGACGTTAGAAAAGTGATTTGGATGCCACTATTCTCAGGTGGCAGTGTAGGTTTGGGGGCTATCTACCTTTGCCTGCTGCTCTTGACAGGTATTTCGACCCGGAATCCTTGGAGATAGATCACCGCAGCAAAGACGATAAGGGTAGCCAGGAGGTTCATGACATTGGGCAAATTCTGCCTGTAGAATGCTTCACGGAGAGCTCTTTGCTTATCAGGCCATGTAAGGAGAAGATGGAAGAGCGCAATGACGGCTCCTTCAAATTCAGGTCCTCGGCCAGTGTTGATAGTTGTGGGAGAGAAAGCCTTCCAAATGATGGATTCGCAGATGTTGGTAGCGATGAAGAGAGAGATACCACTGCCTAAACCATATCCCTTTTGGAGGAGCTCATCCAGAAGAATTACAATGAGACCAGCGAGCACCAATTGGACAACCAAGAGCACACAGACACCAGCGCCAAGATCAGATGGCTGTCCATAGAGACCAGTCAGGACGTAGACACAGGCTTGACCGAACGAGAGAATGATAGCAAAAAGCTTCTGAGCGGTCTGATAGAGTTCGCGGTCTGTTTTTAAGTCCAAATTGACATCAATCAAGTGGGTGCCGGCAAGAAGCTAGAATCCAATCAGCATGGACCTCTGAATTATCCAACTTGCCTATGCGTACTTGGAAGAGCATGCCCGAAGAAATGATAGGTGTGATACCAAGTTCCATCAGCGTCCCCCTGTTACTGGCTAACATCATTCGAAGCCAGTAGAGGGGATCCGAGGTATCTGATCTGTTGCTGTAAGCCAAACAGTATACCCAAACCCATTCTCTGGGCCACTCACGATACAATTCCATATAAGGGCATCTGGCTCATGACCAGAAAGATGAGTAAAGTTAAGCCCGTCCACATCAACCTGGTAGATATCAGCAAGTGCTGTAGCGTAGAAGAGGACTGGGGCGTCAGACTTTTGGTTGAATGGGATCTTGTTTTCTGGGCTTGCCACCTCTGGTAGCAGAGGGGTGAAGGGTTTGATCAAATCGAGAAATCGTACTGCGCATAGCAGATATGTTAGCTTCAATACATCATAAAGGGTGCCCCAATTGGAGAGGTAGGAATTGACTTACAGCCGCTCATGGTCGAGATGGTGCCGCAACGCGGACTTCAGTGTTCAAAGATCTCCGTAGTAATCTCGAAAGATTGAACATGGAAGGTGCTTCGCAGCGCCTACAAAGATGTCGGGAAAATGAGTAAGGAAAGGAGTGTTCGAATTCAAATGGCGGTGCTGGGAATTTTGGAAGTACAAGTCACAGCGAATTTGCCGAGAGGACACATTTCACGCTAGTGTGGTCAATACGTACAGGACCAAGGCACCAAGGAAAGACGTCCCTCGAACGTTAAAGTATCTACTATGTTCAACAAGTGGACAATGAGATAGCGCGATGTCGACCAGCCTCCATGTTCTTGCGGAACGTAAAGAAATTACACCCTGTATGGAGATCTTCCTTGGTCGCTCTGCCTCAACACATATTCAAACCCTTCTAAGACCAAAGAAGATCCGAACAGGAAAGAGAGCCAAATCCTAATTCTTCCACCAAGTTCACCTTGAAGGGAAACCATAGACTTCATGCACAAGCCTCCTCTCCGCTCGATCCCTCGTGCCGTTGACTACAACACGGGTCGTCTTCCAGTGCTGTCTAAGTATGGACAGCTCGTTGCAAGCGAAATGGATAATTTCCAATCGGCGGCATCTGTCCCTACAAGAACCATGGTCCAGGTTGAACAGGAAAGTCCTGAGTTTTGTTTGCTCTAAAAGGTTTTTCTTCCATTCCCATGAATATACGAGTTGGCGCATGAGTATCTTGTTATAGTTGCCTTCTTCCTCTTCAAGTCCCGCCAGAGAAGTGTCTATGATTGCGTGTCCTGTAGGCGCGGATGGAATGGGAGCACCAACTTGGTCGAGGAAGTCGAAACCCGTGACGAGGTGGCGGAACAATTTGATATTCGTATTCCAAAACTTGGTTGCAAGCTCACCCTTTTTCCATGGTTTGCATGCCGCGATGGAGTCTGATTCGTAGAATAGTCGCCATGTGTTCCCACCAAAAAGAACAGTCTCTGCTTCTTTCCCCACCTGTTTATTTACTTTGAGCAAGGCAAGGTCCGGCTTTTGCGGGCATAAAACGACGATCTTGTGCTGCTCTATGTTCTGATATGGATCAATTGCTCCATTGGCGACGACACAGTATCGATAGATCATATCTCGAACCTCTCGGGGAAGCGCAAGGAATGCAAAGGGTTGGTGAGGTGAAAACTATTACCCATTTGTCAGTAAATCCCTTCATATTCGTGATCATAAGGCGACGCACCATGATGGAAACGATGCTGTGTATCAATGACTTCAACTTTTACGGTATCAAACGTCAAACCGTTCAGGGGGCTAATGGCTCGAGAAACACCGCTGCCGTATTGATGTTTGTATCTCTTATCTGACCAGCCCTTCGATGATACGCAGAAAGGTTGATGCAATGTTGAGGAAATCGTCAACGCTGGGATTCAAAATACTAGACACTGAGGCTCAAGATCTCATTATAGATCGGCCATTCTGAAAATACCTAGAGGAGAAGGAATTTGTGGAAAACAATGTGTTGACCACCTTGCAACGTGACACCAATCGAATCACGAGCGCTCAGATTTATTATCGTTCACTTTTCAGCGCCAGCCTTCACTCAATCAAATGTACATGCTAAGCCTCTTGAAAAGAACGATAATACAAGACACGCGCCTCAATCATCAAGAAGCCTATTCACCGAGTCATTAGCTTCTCGAGCAGTAGAGTGTTACAGTCCGTCTCCTACGTTACAATCCATTAGGCACCTCTACTTTGGTCAAGTTTTTCGTCTGGCTCTCAAGCAGTCAAATCAAACACTGACTCCTATGCTACTGTGGACTCAATTCAAAATTCCTCTGTCCAGAAATCTGTCCTAGAAAATGTCATACCTCAAGTACGCTTTCGATAAAAACAACAGCCAATACGACTCTAACACAAGACTCGACCCAAGAAACTCTCGCAAGAATCAACTTCTCTCAAAGATCAATAAAAAAACAACAACCGTTCCCAAGCGTAGGAGGAGAAAACCCCTTCAGACCACAAGGCAACCGAATGCAATACACATCCCTCGATCATGAACATACCATTACCATCTAACCCTTACCCAGCTTCTCCAGCAGTAAACCTTAATGAATCGTTCTCCATGTCTCACTAAGATCTCATCCCCCGTACAACCATCCAAAGTCTCCTTTCGCAACAGAACGAAAGACACGTTACCTCGACTACCAAAATGGGTTTTGTATGGACCAAGCCATTAGCCAGTACAGCTATATCGTCGAGTCCACGATTTGAAGAAGCCAAGTAAGTACTCCTCACGTATCCTGGAGATCTTTGGTGTGACAGAACGGAAGACGAGCATTAAGGGACCTCTTCAATCAAGCCATCATCTTTTCGAACGGCCAAAAGCATAAAGGCCCTCTCCATGCTATACTGCACTGCACTGAACCATGTATTCCTACTATACCCTGTTCGCAGATCTACTCTACAACAGGTTGTGCCTCGAATAGGTTTTCAGATGAAACGAGAGACGATGTGAATTCTACACAAGCATTGATTGAGGATGCGCAGCCAATGAAAGTTAGTCGGTACAGTGGCTTGAAAAGGATGGCGGTTTTCTCCCGAGTGTGAAGGCGAAAAGATGCTTCTATGTACATTACAGATCTTCTCTCAAAAACCGAATACTTCTCTAAGCCAACCGCTTTCCATGTACACAGAACGACTCATCCCCGCCTGTACCCCTCCTCACCACCCCCTCCCACTCATCTTCTCCCCCTCCCCTAACTTCCCAACATTCAACCCCACCATCGCCTCCCCTAGATCACTACTCACCTCCGCTAACACCTTCGCGTCTCGGAAATGCGTCACCGCCTGCACAATCGCCTTGGCCCTCTTCCGCGCATCCCCGGATTTGAATATGCCGCTGCCCACAAACACGCCATCGCACCCCAGCTGCATCATCAGCGCCGCATCCGCTGGGGTCGCCACGCCCCCCGCTGCAAAATTGACCACGGGTAGCCGTCCTAGCGTTGCAGTTTCCTTGAGAAGGTCAAACGGCGCGCCGATCTCCTTTGCCATGACGCGCAGCTCCATGTCGCTCATGCCTTTGGCCTTGCTTATTTCACCATTCACTGTCCGCATGTGGCGGACGGCTTCGATGACGTCGCCCGTGCCGGCTTCGCCCTTTGTACGGATCATGGCGGCGCCTTCGGAGATGCGGCGGAGGGCCTCACCCAGGTTGCGGCAGCCACAGACGAAGGGAGTGGTGAAGGGGTGTTTCTCAACGTGGTGGACGGCGTCGGCGGGGGTGAGGACTTCGGATTCGTCGATGTAGTCGACGCCGAGGGCTTCAAGTATCTACAAGATAGGAATTTTAGTGACGGGGTTCTGGTTTGCGTGGAAGAAGACAACGAAGAGGAGGGAGGATTTACCTGACATTCGACGAAATGCCCTATCCTTGCCTTCGCCATGACGGGAATGGTAACAGTTTCCATTATATCTTTGATCATCTTGGGGTCAGACATTCGGGCGACACCACCCTGGGCTCTGATGTCTGCGGGGACTCGCTCAAGGGCCATAACGGCGCAGGCGCCGGCTTCTTCTGCTATTCTTGCCTGAGTCTTGTTAGTGATTCTCCTATTTAGTGTGAGTAGATGATTGGAGATGGAGCACCTGCTCAGCATTGACGACATCCATGATCACCCCACCCTTCATCATCTTTGCTAGACCGGCCTTGACAGTGAAGTTTGTGGAGCCATTCTTGCTTTCTCCGCCTGCTGGGCCGTGGCCGTTGGTGGAGGCGTCGTTTGTCATGTCGGAGGTAGAGTAGAATATATCGGTAAGAGATACGGGATGTGTGGTTGCGATCCTCTTCGCCAAAGTGCAGAATGCTTGACGAAGTAGTAGAAGTTGTGAGTCAATTGCTTTTCGTAGGAGTCAAAGAACTTTTGGTGGCGTGAGCAATGAATTTCTAGTACTGTAGACCTCTAGAAAGTGTGCAATAAGAACTGGAAAAAGTAGGGAAATAAGATGCCAGAAAATGTACGTGAAGAGACAATTAGGGAATCGAAGAAAATCTACTAGGTCCAGATGCAGTTTGTAGTATGACTCTTGATTGAGATCTTCATATCCGATTTCGCCCCGCCTACCTTGAAGATTAAGGTTATCTAATCTATACACCAACCGCGTATGGTTTAGTCGCTCACTGCGCGATGTCATCAACCTTGAGCTCCGGCTCTACCTAGAAAGTAACATACAGATTTTGCCATCACTCCGGCTGAATCTTCAGTTCAGATATAACACTACCCAGCAACCCCAGGCTTCCATCCAAGATCTCTCACTCACAATGGCATCCCCCTCCCTCCTGCGGCCAATCCTCCGCTCCCCGCTCGCGCTCGGCCTCGGCTTCACAGCAGCATTCGCAACGCACCAGCTTCATTCGCTACGGCGGCCTCTACTTTGCGATGCCTCACCTGCAGCAAGCATACAAGACGCGTTTCGGACATATTCCGACGAGGCTAGGGTGCCTGTGTTCAAACATGGAAGACCGAATCCGGCGGCATACCGGCAGATTAGCGCGGGGAGCATAATAGGTATGTAAGGGTTGCTGCTAGGTTAGGTAGTTTGGGATGGATGGGGAGAAGAAGCAAATGGCTGAGTGTGTGGCGTTAGGTTTACTCGGAGGAATAGCAGTGAGTACGTTCTCGAAAACGCTGGCACTACTGTTTGGGCTGTTGGTGTTTGGGGTGCAGGTCCGTATCGCCCACATATGCCGGGAGGACTGGGTGTAATGGATGCTAACTGTACGGCTTACAGTTCGCGGCATCGAAAGGAATAAATATCTTGCCGACGAATAGAATTCAGCAGTATGTCAAAGGGATAAATTTGCGGTCTGCAATTGAAGATAATGCGGCCTTCAAATTGAGTTTTGGTGCCACTTTCATATTAGCGTCACTTGCAGAATTCTGAATAGATATCCTGAAAAGAATTTACGTTTTGAGTGTTTAAAAAGTGCCGTCGCTATGCGTCTTGTAATTTACACCAGGGGTTGACCCCGTAAATACTATATCAGACTCATGCCTCATCTATCTTTCTTTAGGACGTGTATGAGAAATTAGTCCCTCGGCAGTTCATCCAGAACTCTTTGACAGCTTGATTGGTTCCTTTTGCGCCTCTTAAGCTGCATGTTAGTGTTAGTGTTAGGTTAGGTCAATCTGGGCGACTACTTACTTCATTATCTTTTGTATCCACATCCTCTTGTCCACAGGACCGACGTTCTGGCTTGGAAAGGTATCGCTGAAAAGAGCATCCGATAGCCACGCCTTTGCTTTAGGTTGAGCGGAAATCAATTTCTTCAGCGGGTCTGCAACAGTATCCAACTCGCTTCGTGCGGCCTCTCCACCAATATTTCGCACCAAGGCCTGACTTAATTTTGGGCCATATTCATCCATAGCATTTCTCGTCATCATTCCAACTGTTTCTGATACGTCATGCTTCTGCACGAAAGACGCCTACACTCATGGCTTAGATAAGTTCGTGCACGAGTCAGGAATTAGTGCTTACCCAGAATTGAGCGGCAGCTCGTTTGGGCATTATCTCAGCCGCCGTCAGGCAGCGGAGAGCAAATTCGAAGAGTAGAGGAATTGAATCGCAGCATTGGGGATGTGAAAATGCTTCCAGATAATGTGGAATCATCTTGGCTGCAAGTTCAATGCAGCTGGATGCAACCTCAGGGTCGATAGTGGGATTCCCTAAGAATTGTATGAGTGAGTCTATCTTTTCCACAAATGATTTTCCGCTTTCTCTCACCCTCCATGCTTCGGATCAAACTAAGGAGATGTACGAGGAATGACAAGGCAGCATCTCTCATGTCATTCTCCAAACCCACGGTGTGTCTACTGAGCATAGAGCCAGCAGTGTCCAAGATGTAATCTAAACGTGCAGTCTTCAATCCGCTAGCAAGCACGAAGTCCGCCGTTACCTTGGTAGGAAAGACGAACGGTCCAGGAGCGCTTTCTTTGTAACCGGTACGAAGGATTTGGCAGCCTGCTTCCATTATGTCACTATCCCACTGCATCAGGCTGGTCACTGTCTCTAAGAATTGCACTATCTTGGCTTGTATGGATCCTCCTTTGCTAGCCGCCCAGACTGACATCCGCGGAGTTTCGGAGTCTAGGTCAATAACGATTTCATCAGGCACTTGAAGAGCTTTCCCCATGCTGACCAAACATCGGAGCGCACACAAACCGGCTGACTGCGCCTCTTCGGCTTTGCCAATTGACAATAAGTTGATACACTCATGAACTTCTGTTTCGACAGAGCAGAGTAAACCAGACAACGGATCCATTCTCTCCTCTTCAGAGGGAAGCGCTTGAATTATAGCCGCAATAGCACCTATGACCTTCTCCTTAGTACTAGCTTCGACGCTTTCCCAAGTTAGAAGAGCCTCATACTGCCGCAAGAAGGCATTAAGTTCTGAGGTTAGTGACTTTCGGCAAGATGAGCATGTTGTGAATATAGCCTTTGCAGCTACATCGGTCAAAGAGGGAGTCGTTAGCGACTCGAACAGAAAGTTCAGCATCGAGGGTAAATATTCGGTATGTCTTTCAAAGAAAGAGGTATACTTTGTAATCATGTCTACGGCCGCTCGTCGTGTCTTCGAAGGTATTGATGATTGATTCGCCATGTCTGCAAACAATGAAGAGGTAAAGATTTCCGAGAGAACACCGTCAATGGAATCTTCGTCTGCGATACAGTCTGACAGTGCATTAATGCAGAAGAGCGTTGCCTCGAGGTGAAGCCAAGCGCCATTGCTGTGTGATTCCAGTGCAAGATCGGCGAAACGGTTGAAAATACCGATTCCAAGTATCGTGTACGATGATTGAAGTAAGTCTTCTACATCAGCTCGGAAGGCTTTGAAGCTCGTCCTGGCTTCAGAATCCCACTTCGATGCCAGGACATCAGTGGGGGGTAGCCGTATTTTTGTCCAGCATGCCTCGATAACTTCAACGACATACTGTCGAGCTTTGTCCATCCATGGCGCCAATTGATCTTCAGCTGCGAAGAGTGAGTCGATGACAAACTCAGTGTATGTCTGCCAGAACTCGAGGGCTTGGCTGCAGACCTCGTCTTCAACTCCAGCATAGCCCTCACACTTAAGTAGTTCAAGGAGCTGCTGCAGAATCTGTCGAGACGAAGGATCTTCAAGGTTCTTGGCAAGGTCCTGGACTGTTGCGTCTCCGTATGCCAGGAGCATTCTTGCGAATGCCATTGCCTCTGAGTTAAAATCCCCACCTTTCATAGTAGAGAGATAGTTTTGAGCTGAAGGACTTGAAAGAATATCGCCTAATGACAAGAAGTCGTTAGTCGTGAAAAACGCTGGAAAATTAGTCAAAACATCCGCGAAGAATTCCAAAGCTACATCTAGCAAACCCTCAACACTGAAGGTTTGCAGTGTCTGTGGCGTGAGTAATCTTAGCGGTTCTAGTTCTATAGCTTTGTCAATCCATGCCCGATGTGCATACATCACCCAGGACTAGAGATCATCAATATTGCCACAGGAAATGGGAATTTGGGAGGGAAGCTCACTTGTAAGCATTTTATTCCTTCTTCAGCAAGTCTCACGTCCCCAGTCGACGGCACAGATATCGAGTGGTGCAAAAGTATCACCACATCGTCTAGGTTGAAAGAAACTCTTTCATGGTACTTATATCTATAATTCCAATCATTAGATGAGACTTCAGAGTACCAAAAACGGAAGATTCCTAATCCAAACAATGAGATTCATACGTTTGTATGCTAGTAGGATTGGTTTTCCCAACTTCTTCGATAAGGCCGATACAAAACCACACCATGGTAATGAGATGCAATCGGCTTAATTTGCTAACCAATTCGGCAGTAGATGGCTGTTGAGATAGAAGATCTTCAGGGACGACATCTCCCACGCTGAAGGAGCATACAACGTGTCGAATTGAACGCTCCCATGAAACCGAGGGGCGAAGGAAATATGCAATCAATGAAGAGCAAAGCTTTCGAATGACCAAAGGCCCTTCTCCTGCATTGACAAGCCGGATTAGCCATAGTAGAAGTCTGTCAAGGAGCAATCTTGAATCTTCGTCACTCAAAGACTCCCTACCCCTGGAGTCAGCTCGTAACCCTTGGCGGGGATGTAAATCCTAACCAGTCATGGTTGATTTTGATAGTGAAGGTCAAAGCTCCAAAGAATCGAACCTTGTCGTCTAAGCTTTGAAGAAGTGCGTCGGCAAATTGCCAACCTTCTTGGGATCTCTGCAGTTTTTGTAGGATATTCTGAATGTTGGAAATTTCTCGTGGTGACCCCGGAAGATAGAGCTTTTGAATCAGCTTTAAGTAGCCACACACAACACCATCAGTCATGAAGACCAATCTGACTTATTCTGACATGGAGTACCTTTTCTACTTCTGCAAAACTGCTGGGCTGTGCCACGTCATCAATATGGCCGCCATTGACGGCTGCCATTGTCAAAGTAGTCTTTCCTCACTTGCGAGGTATCCAAGCTATATGGGCAGCTGAAACATTATCACTATGGTGGTCTGATATTACGCTTGTGATTGTCAAAGCGGCATAGTGGAGTATCATGTTTCTCTTTGTTCAAACAGCCCAAGTACGGGCGGTCACTTTAAGTAAACGATGATGCGTCAATGAAGTTATCTCTGGACCGTGATTATCAAACCTTCGATTCAGCTGAGTATCTAAGTCCACGTTTCATCTTTCAACGGGTGCCTGGCACCCTGGGTACCTGGTGTTCCGAAAGGGCTAGTGCATGTATCGAATGTATTGATGAAACAATAGTTGAACACTGGCGTTATGCTGCTTCGTGATCCTAAGATGCACCGAATGTTCCGATGAACTTGTTCCGTACCTTCTCTCGCTATCAATCGGTCTTTCGAGCGTCTACACCAACTAGCTCCTCGTCTACTCAGTTCTTGAGAAAGTATTTCTCCACGACTCAATTCCTAGCAGTCGATATGGAGACAGTGAACACTACAGAACGTTTGCGAAAGCTTCGAGATCTTATGAAAGAGCATAAGGTAGATGTATATAGTATGAGCAATAGGAGACTTTGGAAATGAAGCGTTTTTTAATTATTTCAAGTTGTTCCATCCGAAGACAGCCACCAATCTGAGTACATCGCTCCCTGTGATGCACGCCGAGGTCAGAATCTTGTCTATGCATACAAACAACGACGCTTACTCTTCCAGAGTACATTTCTGGATTTTCTGGCTCAGCGGGTACGGCAGTCATTACCTTAGAAAAGGCAGCCCTAGCAACAGACGGACGATACTTCAACCAGGCATCCAAGCAGCTCGATAGTAATTGGCATCTCCTAAAACAGGGCATAGAAGATGTTCCTACTTGGCAAGAATGGTGAATTTTAAAGTCATCCTTAAAATAACGTTCTACATGTCTAATATTGTCCAGGACAGCAGAGCAATCAGAGGGCAATAAGACCGTTGGTGTAGATCCAACCGTGATAACAGCCCGTAAGATACCAAAAAAATGATTACACAGCATGTTTAAATTGCTGATAATGAATAGCTGAAGCCCGAAAACTTACGGAGAAAGTGAAGAAGAAGGGTGGCGCTACACTCGTGGGAGTCAAAACCAATTTGGTTGACCAGATCTGGGGAAAGGACCGTCCGTCACGTCCATATGAGAGGGTCAAAGCGTTAGGTTTGGAATTTTCTGGCAAGAAATTTCAAGAAAAAATAGACGACCTAAGGAAAGAGCTTGAAAAGAAGAAGAGTGCCGGCCTAGTAGTTTGTACGTGTTCAGTAATATTCATTTTGACGATAAAATCTACCGGTGCTACTGAAGATCTCATACTGACTGAATTTAACAAAGCAATGTTGGATGAGGTTGCGTGGCTGTTCAACCTTCGGGGAAATGAGTATGCTCTTTAAGTTTCTAGATTCACTCTGATTGCAAGCTGACGGTTGCAGTATTCCATACAATCCAGTCTTCTTTTCTTACGCTACCATCACACCAACAACCGCAACCCTTTACGTCGACTCCGGCAAATTTAGCGATGAGGTAAAAGCCCATCTTGGCGACACTGTACAGATTCGGCCGTATGATGCAATATTTGAAGACAACAGTAAATTGGGTGAAGAATTAACATCACAGTCGGCTAACGGAGTTCCTTCGAAGACCCCGAAGAAGAAGTTCATGATATCCACGAAAGCATCATGGGCTCTGATTCTAGATCTAGGGGGTGAAGATAATGTTGATGAAGTCAGGAGCCCTGTTGGCGATGCCAAAGCCATCAAGAATAAGACAGAACTTGAGGGGATGAGACAATGTCACATCAGAGATGGAGCTGCGTTATGCGAGTACTTTGCATGGTTAGAAGAAGAATTAACGGTGAAAAAGACCAAACTCGATGAGGTCCAAGGAGCAGACAAGCTCGAGCAGATCCGATCGTGAGTTCTCTCTCGCAAGGAAGACGTAACGTGTACCGTACTGATGACTGCTTAGAAAACATGAACACTTTGTCGGCCTCTCCTTCGACGCCATCTCCTCTACAGGCCTAAATGCCGCAGTCATCCACTACAAACCCGAAAAAGGCAACTGCTCAATCATCGACCCAAAAGCAATCTACCTCTGCGACTCCGGAGCCCAATATTACGACGGCACCACAGACACCACTCGTACCTTGCATTTCGGAGAGCCCACAGCGATGGAACGTAAAGCCTATACTCTCGTCCTTAAAGGCGCCATTGCTCTGGATAAAGCAGTTTTTCCCAAAGGAACAAGCGGGTTTGCTCTAGATACGTTGGCTCGCCAATTTCTGTGGGAAGAGGGTTTGGATTACAGGCATGGTACCGGACACGGTGTGGGATCATACCTGGTAAGCTTCACCGTTACGTTTGAGATTATCCTGGATCACTGAATACCGAAAAGAATGTACACGAAGGCCCTATCGGCGTTGGAACACGCATCCAATACTCTGAAGTCGCCCTATCCGTAGGCAACGTAATCTCTGATGGTAAAGAAGCCCTGCCTGGACAGTTACGCTTGGAGTTTACTAACCCCCTCCCAGAGCCCGGCTAATACGAAGATGGCAAATTCGGCATCCGCATCGAAAGTGAGTCCCCCCCCCCCCCCCCCTTCCAACCCTACAAACCAACTCACACCTAACCACCCTCAACAGACATCATCATGGCCCGCGAAGCCGCAACCCCTCACCGCTTCGGCGACAAGCCCTACCTCGGCTTCGAGCACGTCACCATGGTGCCCATGTGCCGCAAGCTAATCGACGCCACGCTGCTGACGGAGAAAGAGAAGCAGTGGCTGAACAGCTATCATCGGGAGGTGGTGGAGAAAGTCAGGGATTTCTTCGAGGGAGAGGATGGCGGAAGGACGATGAAGTGGGTTGAGAGGGAGACGGCGGCTATTTAGGAGGGTGAGGGAAGGGGTGAGGAGTGGAGTAATGGAAGGTTGGAGTGATAGAGGGATATTAGAAGAGGGTTTGCTATGGTTCGCATGCGTTCTGGGTATCTCTACATTATATCGTCTCCACCCCAATGAGATATCTACAGCACTAGACAACCCCCTCAGTCCGTAGCCATCATACCACCCATTTTCCACGTACCCATTTACTCATCCAGCAAATCCTCCAATATCGCCTCAATCTCCACCCTCCGGAACGGCACCCCCAGCATCTCCGTCCCGGCTCCATCCCTCCTACTAACCACCATCTGATGATCATAGAACTCTTTCAGCAACTGCCGAAACGCCATCTCGCTGCTGCAGATGAACTCCTCCTCCACTTTCTGACGCAGGACTGCGTATTCCACGCTTGCTTCACTTCGGCGTCCTTTTCTCGATGAGCGTCCGAGGTTCTCGTTTAGGTCTTCGAGCTCGTCATCTCCGAGGTCATCGTTAAGGCCATTGGCATCACTGTCCATGATGGCGAGCAGTTCAGCGATGAGCAACCGGTATAGATTCCGCGCGTTTTCAGGGAGACTGCGCAGGACGAAGCCGACACCTTCTCTCCCCTTGACGCTGCGTCCGCTGCGGCCCAGTAGCTCGTTCACGTCGTTGATGACGTTACCGACTTCGATGGGAGCATAGCTTCTGAAAGTGGTGGTGTCGTGGAAGAGCCACTTGTACTGCTCACGGAGACTGCTGTCCCATAGGAGTGGAAAGGAGGGCGTGTCACAGGTGGCAACGAGGTGGATCTGTGGGGAGGCGGCGAGCTGGGCTAAAAGTGCGGGGTTAGGGGCGCGGCGGAGGAGAGGAGCGTCGAGTGAGTTGATAAAGAGGCGGATCGGCGGTGAGGCTGGGGATGAGTGCTGGTGGGCGAGTATGGCCGAGATCATGGACTGCGATTGGGTGCTAAGGTGGCTAGGCAGGGTGGAGGGAGTACAGGAGAAGACGAGGGTAGCGAGGGTAGTGAGAATTTGGCGGAGGGTGAGTGTAGAGGTGTAGCCATTGACTATCATGATCTGTGGAGGGGAGGACGGGCTGATTTCATGGAGGTAAGATGCGAAGGACGTGATAAGCTGCCGCTTGGAGCCATAGCCGTAGAGACAGACATTGAAGGACTGCGAAAGTTCGAAGCGCCATTGGGGAAAGGAGCGGGAGTGAAGGGAGTGAAGATAGGCGATAGAAGACTCATGCGGGTCAACGTAGGCACTGACTTGGTCGTGATATTGTTCGTGGGTGAGAAGCGATAAGGAAGACAACGTATTGTTTGAGGTTTTTGTATTCCCTGGGCGGTTTTGGAAGAAGTATTGCTCGTGAGCTGGGAGGTCTTGAGGGGGCGTTGGCGTTTTTTTTCGTCGAGCACCTTTGCGTTGCCTTCGACCAGGCTCTGAGGGCGTATTGGGAGCTGTGGATTCTCCTGCAAACTCATTTCCGACCTCGTTCTGGAGAATACCGTCTTCTGCTTCAGCGGCATCCCAAATCTGCCTGGCAAGAAGGTCGTCTTCATCTAATTCATTATCTTCACTGAGATCGTCGGCAATTGTCTGCTTAATTACTGTTCTTGCGCTCTTCCGTCGAGCAGAGCGGTCTGCATTTCGAACAAGTGGAACTGACGCATCCGTAGCGCCTTCGCGAGGTTTTGTGGGTGTTTCGAAGAGGACTTTGCCCTTGAGTTTTGACTTCGGAGTGTCCTGGGCGGATTGTGGTTCGACAGCACCAACCAAGGAACCGGGCTTCTTTCCATTACCACGAGGTCTACCACGAGGACGCTTTGAGGGTGTTTTCGGGGCTTTCATCGCGGAAGTGGGAGTTCCTCGCTCTTTGCCTTTTACTAAATCTGCTTGCCCAAATCTGGTTCTTTTCTGCCTTGGAGAGCCTTCATTCTCCTTCTCACCATCTTCATCCTGCCGCTTCCTCTTTGATGTCATTACCGGGCAACCTCTAGCTTAGGCCGATGGAGCATCTTGGATCGGCTACGCGTCATCTGCGACGCTGTAAATGCTGATGACCGGTGCAACTACCAGTCCTAAGATAGTTGAGTCTCAAATAATCTTCACCATCGACACAGGTACATTCATTACAAAATTGCCCGCAAGTCTTGCGTCCGGTATGGTACTGTAATTTACGCTAGTGTAAAAATTGGTATGGTTCTCGATCAATAACCACTAACTCACTGTTTTTCTGCATGCAACAAATAAAGTACTTGTAACATTTAGGTCCAGTCACTGCGCCTTTTTGCTAGATCTATGAATTAACTGCGTTCATGTGAGATCTAGGTGCTAAGACAAGAGCTCTATCGACTTATCCATGACATCTGAATCGCACCCATCCGGCAGTTTCACCTTACCGCCACTAGAGAAGGCGAAATTCAGCATACAACAAGCGGTTTACGTAGAGATGCCCGAATGCTCAATTATAGTTGACACGGACTCAATCGCAAAGCGTGTGCGATAAGAATAACTGGAGAATTGATATACATATACGGAATGGGTTGATCTTGACTTTCGTTACCCACATTGCCACTTAGTCGGACATTTGGCCTGGCTCGCCTCGCTGTCGGATTTTCAGTTTACTGATTGTCAGCTCCCCTGACGTTCTACTCTACTTTTTACCACCGCAGGATGATGAGCAAGCACTCTAAGTGTGCCATAGCCGCATCAAGATCTATGCCTGCAGCCTACGTTCCCTTCGTTGAGTATCCATCAGCAATCGCTTCAGGAGTTTCTAGCACTGAGAAGAGCTTTAGGGCTTTCTGGGATGCTGAACATGATGAGCTGACATGGCTCTCAGAAGCCGGAGACGTAGATACTCTTTGGTACGGAGGCGTGGAAGTAGTATCGGATCAGAGATGAGGAAATGGTTCCTTCGCCGTTATGGTCTGTGCACTACAGGGTGTCTGAGATATTGAGTCATCTCTTTTCGGGCTGCAAAGTTAATAGTGCACAAAGGATGTAAAAATTCATGCTTCACGCTCAGGCTCACTAAAGATGCAATTCTTATGCCTCCGATTCCCACTGAAGCGTCTTGGAAAATGAATACAGGCGGTGGGGTCGACTTGGAAAACCTTCGAATACCTTTCAAAGCTAGGCTTGAAATAGGGCCTTGGTCTGCAGTGGCCCTTCAAACCTTGAAGATCCGAGTTCAAGTCAGCCCAAAGTCGTAAACCTTGATGGCGGACAAGAGGGTTTTTCAAGATTCCCTGTGTTCCATGCTGCTTAGACCATGAAGGTACTAGAGGAATCAGTCAAAACAGTAACATTCAACTCCTCAGTGTCCCGAAACTGCATCATAATATTCTTCAATCTCTCTTGCCGCCCTCTCGCATAACTGAACGACAAGCACGGCCTGTAACTCACATCCACCCATCTCTCGTACTGGGCGTTCTTTTACGCAGACAGCGCATCTACATTTCGATTCAGAGGCTTTGATAATACCGACGAAGCCCTTAAGATATTTCGCCAGGATTGATGGAACGTGGTCACGCTTTCCTTCGTTCGGCCTGTGAGGAAGATTTTGGCGTATATTGAGAGCAGGAAAGATCGAGGGGATTCGCCCCATTTTTGCACGCAGGGCATGTGGAATTTGGTAAGTTCTCTTAGACCGTTGGTCTGACGACGTTGTATTCGTCATTCGTGTCTATGATAGTCGATGCTTAAAGATATGAGAAGCACAAAAAACAGCATAAGATTGATAGGAGGCATTCGAGAATATTTTCACTTGCGCGGTATTGCTAACACTCGCACATTGTTATCAACGAAGTTGGCTCTATATTTCAGATAGTCTTGATAATGAGCGTCGTTGACACTGTGTTCAGCGATACGACGAAGTCTCAGCTTTTCGACTATGCGCTATGATAGAAGTCCATTGATGTGAGATATAGTTCTTGTGGCTACGTTATGCTCTTTTAGATTTTCCCAGAGTGGAAAACTCGTTGTTCGTTACGCATACTCGTAAGTTGTCGCGGAAAATACATGAATCATTGGGGAACAGCTCGGTCGGTGTATATCTGATAATTCTCGATAGAGATCGTCATTGTCTTCTTTGCTTCAAACATCATTGTCGACTCTAAGCCGGTTGACTTCATTTTGAATCGAGAATTAGTTGTGTTCAAACCATGTACTCTTCTATTTTGCGTTACAGCGTTACAGAATGTAAGACCATGTTCTGTCAGGACTAGAAGCCGTCAGCCATGATCGGCAGAATGCGACGCAGAAGAACGAACAACATGATTGAAGATCTCTTTGTGTATTATCGGTACTTTGAGTATCTATGCTCGTCGTCATGTACTTCAAACCACATTCGAAATCAATACAGACTTCGATAAGGTCTTCTGCCATTTTCTGCTGCCGATCTGATGTCTAATACAGCATCTTCTGCGCATGCTTTGAGTGAAGACGCCCCTCTCTTACACGAAATTCAACCGCTAGATTCATCGGTTATCAGACTCGCGTCGACAGTTGGTACGGAGCAACACCAGGCGACAGAAACTTCGCAGTAAGCCTTGGTATATTTGCGTGAACGAACGTTAACAGATAATGTCGCGATTTAGGCTCCCCCTAGCGGTGTCAAGATTCTTAAAGATCAAGAATGTCAGTACATGACTTTCGGAGTTGAATTCAGAACACCCTCGTGCGCAAACATTTCGAACGCGTTGATCGAAGCGAACCACAGCTCTAGCATTTCATCAGTTGATGGCTGCGCTCGTACTTGAAGCGAACCTTTCCCGAAAGGTCTGGGGACAGTCGACGTTTGGAATGCAGAGCGGGATTGGAAATATATTCCATGATAATTGTGTCATGGCGAAGAAGCTTAATCTCTGGCTTCATCTACTTATCAACGTGCTCTCAACAATTCTTTCGGGTGCTAGCAATTTTTGCATGCAGCTTCTGGTAGTCCCTACACGTCACGAGGTTGACAAAGCTCACAAGAGAGCAAGTTGGCTGAACATTGAAGTACTCAGCGTTACGAATCTTCGACGAAAAGCTCGAAAAAGTGTGCTTACCTGGTTCCGTCTCGGATGCAGTCCTGCATGACTGCATCTCTTGTAAGTCAGAGCGAGCTGCTCAAACTTCGGATCAGCCTAAGTAGTGACTTATCCAGAATATAGCTGAAACTCTGCGGTTTTCTTATCACTTTCTACCAACAGTTGTACCGCTGTAATTGCGACAGAAGATCATCTGGCAAGCAACAACTCGTGGGGTAATGCAAATCTCGATCGGATCCGACAGGATGCAAGACATTACGAGCAACTAAACAGTACTAGTGCATCGCGCGTTATGTTAACGGTCTTAATGGCGGAAAGGACGTTGTTGTAACCAACAAGTCGTCTTCTGACAACAATAATTCTACATTGCTTGGCACATTCAGTCTGAACTCCTGGCCTTTGGAGGGTCTATGGGTTTGTGCCTCGCCCTATATTGGCTCCAAGATCCATCGTGGTGGATGTACGAAATAGTACATGAAACAGTTCAGCACAAATTGGACTGTGGTCTATGATGGCGCGCCATGGTACGTACCTGCCACTGGAAGTGAGGATCGTAACGCAGTCCTCGCCCTCTCTTGCCTTAGTGGCGGTTTGCATTTCAGCACCCCAATTATGGTGTTTGTTTGTGTTCTAAATCCGGTCAAATTCTTGTCCATGCGCTGGACTCCGTACTATAACAGGTATACCGAGCCTCTTGCAAAGCCAGGAGATGCTGTCATGTCATTCCTGCGAAATCCAGATGTCCATACCGAAGGTTTGTCTACTAAGTCTAAAGATGAGATTCTGCAGGGCACGCACTGGAGCTCTCGGCCTAAAATCTGGGTGAGGCCATCTCCGAGCGAAAAAGAGATCTCGCCCCGATCGATCTTGGTGCGCTCTGGCGAGAAGGACTCGGCGCAGTGACTGATCATGAATTGGTTGGGCATGGACAGATCCGATACCATTCGACCGGGGAATTTCTCAGCGCAGTATTGATGGCGAATGCCTTTCAACTGCTCTTTAACTTATTGTACTTCATGTACAACAGCCTGCTCACGTGCATGTCCGTTTCGTCGGAGCTGGACCACTACCGCTTAGAACGCAAGCCATTGCGAGTATCAGCGCCTGTCGGTATACAACGGTCGTCCTACTTCCTCTCACTGCCTCATCGCTTTGGTGTACCTCTGATCATCTGCTCCGGTCTGCTGCATTGCTTTATATCGCAGAGTATATTATTCGTTCGCGTTGTCAGCTATGGTGTTGGTGTCGACGGGAGCGAGGATCCTCTTGGCCGTACTTCGCGCATAGGATTCTCCCCTATAGGCATCATGTTGGCCTTCTCTTTCGCGACTGCAATGGCCATGGCCCTCATCGCAATCGGATTCATCAGACGAGGTTCGGATCGAGAGCATGCAATGCCCTTTGATGTCGACTTGTAGTGCGGCGCAATAAGTGCCGGTTGCCACCGTACCGCAGATGACACCGACGCTCACGCCACGCATGTCAGAAAGTCCGCTGCCCCGGCTTGTTTATGCCCATGATTCTGGCGCTTCAAAACCCACAACGAAGGAAAAAACTGTCGTAGCATTCACATCCTGGTAGAAGTCTTTGATGGCTATTAAGGACACGTTGGCAATGCAATTCCAAATGATATCTGCACGAGCGGGGGGGGGGGCCTTTGGCGCTTTGTGCTCGTTGGGGGAGGGCTTGGAATTGGGGAGGTGGGATCTCGAGGGTGGGAGAAGTTGGCTGTTACAATGGCAGGTGAAGGCGTGGTAGAGCTGGACGGTGGGATCGGAGGTTCGCATGATGGTATTGTGATGGTATAGATGTTTTACTAACGGCAAGGCAAAGTCTGAAATCCAGAACACCAATGCCATGCTTTCTACAGTATTGGGTATCAAAACACGCCTCCTCTTCCTCTACAGCAGCCATCAGCAGTAGCAATACCCACTGTACCTCCTTCGCTTGCATCCATCACAGACTCCCCCCCACGACTCTAACAATCCACATCGCAACCCGGACCCTCCACCCCGCCCTCCTCTCCTCTCCACCGAGTTCCGCCTCCTTGACCTCTCTTGAGCGCGAGAGCAGGTTCTCTTCCTCGCGCTTCCATTTTTCTTTCAGCGTCGGGTCGGTGGTGATGACCAAGGCGCCGACTTCGAGGTCGAGACCGTAGCTGCGGGCTGTGTAGTTTGAGGAACCGATCACTGTCGCGGTGGGGGCTGATGGGTTTCCTTCTTCGCTACGATCGTCGGGAGTTGCTTGATTGCCCTCTCGGGCTGTGTTTGCAGGAACAGTCGAAGCTAGTGTAACCCATAGCCCCTTGGCGTGGTATGTCCACCCGCCCTCCGTCCCTACGGTACCCCGCCGCCATTCTCGCAGTTGCAGATTTGCACCCTTAGCAGCCTGCAGGAATCTGAGAGACAAGTGCGTGTAAGCTGCGGGCAGGAGACCCGAGATGCCAGCAGAATTATAGAATCCGTTGGCGAAGGGGCTGGCGGTTAGGATCGTACCGGGTGTACTCGCTGGTGGTGAAGAGCAAGCCAGGAGCGAGGCGGTGACGAGAGGATGCGGGTTGAAATAGCCGGCTGTGAAAGTGTAGTGATGTAAAGGGCTGGAAAGAAGGGTTCTCAGGGCTGGAAGCTCGGTATTGAGAGTTGGGGGATGGGAAATGAGGGGGTAGAGGAATGTGGTTGTTTTACTTCGTGAAGGGACTTGGACCGGGTCAGTAAGGGGTTGGAGCAAAGCCGTGGTCGCGGAGATATAGGCGTGTGGATTCTCCAGAGGAGAAGGAGCAGGATTTGAAGAGGGCCAGCTGAGACTATAAGAAGACGGGTTGGAAGAGGGCTGCAGTAGAAAGCTAACGCTGCAGACAGCGTGGTGGATTTTCGCAAGATAATCGGAAACCCGTATTGAGGTGAACATATGATATCGATCTTGGCGGTTGGTGAAGTAGTCGTTTGACAGGTTCGCGCCAGAGAGGATCACCTCGTCGTCGAAGCCATAGAGCTTTATATGCTGTAATCCCCAGCCTTCATTGATGCGCTTGGGAACGAATCTCTTGCGGAGACCGGTAAGGTTGGGCGTGTGGTACATGCGGACCTCGACTTGTTCGGGGAACTCGGCCACGAGGGCAGCAAGGAGCGAAGCGCATGAGGCTTCGGGCGACTCTCGAGTACCACGGAGCGCGTCCGTGAGAATAGAGACTCTGAGATCCGGTCCATTGCGCAGGAGAGCCTCTCGGATGGTTGAGATGAGCTCATGTTCTGACTTCCCAATATACAACGTTGATAGATATATTCTTCTCTTGGCCCTTCTTACTCTTGATTTTAGAGTATCGTAGAATTCCTTGGGGCCATCCAGCACCTCAATCTGGTCGGCCCTTATGTCGATTCTTGGAGCTATTCGGTCTAGCTCCGTGGTCAGGCCTGCTAGGAGTGATATATCTGAGGAACTCTGAATTGGTCCTGGGGATACGGACGAAGCCCATCGTCTGCGAGTCAGATTCCATGGTAGTCGCGGTTTCGAGGAAGGAAGTCGAGATGCGCATGTCCTGAAATGGATGCGCCGGGCAAGCATTACAGGTTCAACGTATAGAGGATGTGTATTCAAACCACCTTCTTAGCAGAGTAAATCAGTTGAGACTGCATACTCCCTGGTAGCTCAACTGCCCTGTCGTCGATGGTGGCGTGACGAGATGAGTTGCGGTCTTCTTCGACTCCCAACTCTTGACACACCACTAGCGCCCGCCGCCCATTTCAACCTCCTCCCGATTCCCCCTCCACCCTCCACGGTTCCACCCCTTCACCCACCTTTCTACTCTAAACTCCTCCCCACCACCACCAGCATGTCGACCATCCTCCGCACCCTCCGCAACCTCCGCAAAATCGGCATCAAAGAATACGCCCACCAGCTCCAAAACATCGGCGACACAAAAGCCGGCACCTACATCGCCTCCGACCGCTACGGCAACAAATACTACGAGAACCTAGAACAAGAACTCCCCTGTTCGTTTCCCCCCTCCCCTTATCCCGACCAACCACACCCCCCCCCCCCCAAAAATACATCCAAACCCCACCGAACGAACAATTCATAACTCACCCTCCTCCGGGGGGCCTCACAGTGCGCACCCGCTGGGTCGACTACAAAGACAGCGAATACGACCCCTCGCAAATCGAACCGGGCTGGCACGCCTGGATGTCGTATCTGGTCGACAAACCGCCGACGGAAGACGCGTTGCTGAGGCTGGGGCAGAGGAGCTGGGAGTTGCCCGAGCATCGGCCGACTTTGACGGCGACGAGGGCGGCGTATAAGCCTTATTCTACGTAAGTGGGCTTCGGGGTTTTTTCGTTTTTGGGGAGAGGGGTGGGGGGTAAGTGGATAAGAGGAGGGGGGAGAGTGGGGATGGGAAGGGGATTGGTAGGATGTGTGCTGATATCGATGATGTTGTTGTTGTAGGGTCAAACCGAAGTATAGCGCTTGGGTGCCGGAGGCGGCGCCGAGATGATGGGGGGCAGAGGGGAGGGAAAGCGGGTTTGAAGAGATCTAAGGAACGATGTATATAGGTGAAGAGTGGCAGGCGTTTAGGAAAGGGTTTTACCTACTCGGCATGCTCTGGACATTCGCTGTTTTGCACGGACAACGACATTGAATGACTGTTAATGTTATGATCTAGATATATACTCAAATAGATCACTGTGCCGGTATTGTACATTTAGCTATACATTCCTGATGCGGTTACAGGCCCTAATCAGAGGGCGAAACAACGCTGCGTTCAGGCACACTTCCTCCCCAATGCCATGTAACACCAGGTCTATACTCCGACGCTGTGCAGTGGAGGGTGCTGATGAAAGTCGATCAGATGATAACCTCCAAAAATCCATTTGTGTCTCTCATTTCAATCGTTCATTACAGTATGAACATCATCAGGGTCAGGCTCCGGTGTGAGCACCCTCCTCAAACACTCGCCGCCAAGGGCCCTTCCCACTTAATGTAGCGGGACTACTATGTATCTTCCTTGTACCCACACCTGCATCCGAGCTCTCACTTGAAATCTCACTTACTTCCTCTCTTTGCTCGCCGTTGCTCCTCAGGTCTGTACATTGAGAAGTCGGTGTTGGCGGCGAGTACTCAATGTCCGGGTTCTTCATCACCCCATTCAGCATCGACTCCTCCGAAGGAGATCTTTCGTGCGCGTTTCCGCGGCTGAAAATGCCATATCTCGATGAACGTTTTATAAATTCGGGCGGTGAAGAAGGACTTCTTTCGTGGCCGTTCCCGCGACCGAAGACCCCGTACCTAGAAGACGGTCTCGTAGATGGCGGCGTCTCGAAGTGCGGGCCAAATCCAGAAAGATTGGAGGATGATCGATTGATGGCGAGAGTAGGGAGCTCAAGATAGTGCGCAGCGGAGCCATTACGGGAGAAGATGACGAGACCGAGACAAAGCAAAATAAGCATGAATTGAAGAATGGCAATGCGTTTTTGAAACACGATTTCATCGGCCAGAAGGCTAATGCGAGCACTAAGCGCAAGGACTTCATGCTGCGATGTTTCGCGCTGAGCAGAAAGTTCCAAAACGGTAGATTGCCATATTTGATCGTACTGGTTGCGAAAATCATGGAGTTCTTTGAGAACGGTGGAATTGAGTGCTTCGAGGAAGGCAGTAGTTTTGGCGAGTTGGCGCTTCTCAACGGCGGAGAAGGCGTCACGAAGGATGCGGGATTGATCTTCGATGTATTGCAAGGAAAGGGTGGAGTTGGATTCGAGAAGTTGAAGGCGTTTGTGAACTGATTTGAAGAAGGATTCTTGTGTCGTAGGGTTAGGTAATGAAGGGTGGGTGGCGGAAGTATGGGATTTCGTGGAGTTTTGCGATGTCTGGCTTAGAGGTTGCGATGGAATGGGGGTTTCGGTGTGATTGTCGGTGTCTGACACATGCACAGGTACCGCTACTGGATGTGCAACGGACTGGTCGCTGGTTTCTGCAGGCTTTCCATTCCTCGAAGTAGGTAATTGACTAGAGACTGGATGAGATGGAGCCAGTTGAGCCACCTTAGTACTCTCAACTAAATGGTCAATCGCTAACGAATTGGGCACAATGGGAGAAGGATTTAGTTTCTGATCTCCTGGGGTACAGACCGGGCTGCTGGGATTTAAAAACGATTCCAAGGTTGATTGCAAGAGTGGATCGAAAGGCGTCGAGCCTATCTCAGAGACTTCCGGACTTGAAGTAGTGTTGATACCTCGTGTATTCTTCGATGCGGTCTTTGACATTTCTGTCGATGTAGAAGTTGAAGTTATAGGGGAGCCAACTATTGTTGGCACAGCTCGCTCGGAAATATTTTGAGATCCGTTCGTCGATGTGTCCGAGGTGACTCGGGATATTGAGGCTAATCCTTCTCCCTTTTCATCCTCATCAGTCTCGTGTTCCGGGTCATCCTCGCCCATTGCACTCTTGATATCATGATTGAATTCTTCCATCATCGTGGTCCCATGAATTCTAAACAGGCTAACTGGGCAGTAGTACTCATTACCAAAGTGCGTGATAAATTCAACTCGGATGTAACGCGCCCATATCAGAGGGTTCTCAACAAGAAACGCTTGTACCTCTCGACTGTTCCTTGCTTCAAAGCTTCCAAGTTCTCTCCACTTATCATGTTTGACAGGATATCGATCCGAGACACTGACTCGGAAAGTGCGAAACATCGAGCTAAAGAACTCGAAATTTGCCAGCACAATAGTGTCAATCAAAATATCGTCACATAACTCAACGATGAAGAACTTATTCTTAGCAGAACACTCGTTGAGCATATAGCTGTCTTTGTTCTCGACAAGTACCGAGTTGGATCCTTTGCACTCTGAATTCGTCTTGAGCACTGTAGCAGCACAGTCAAAAGACGCATAATTCGACCGCTCTTTGCAGGTTTTCCCAGCATCTTTGCCTCTAGGATGTGGCCTTTGAACTTCTTCAGCTTGCTTCATTTCTCCAGGTGGCCTTGATGTATTTGGGCTACCACCGTCCGTACTTGTCTTCTGCGAGGAGATAGCTTTACTCGGCACACCAGGACCCACGAAGCCCCCAAAGTCTATGTCTATCTCGGTGTCCTCTCCTAGCGAGTCAAAAGCATTGTTGATGTGACCAGGCCTTCGTCTTTGCTCTGCTTCTGCAATCCCTACGCGGCTGCCACCAACGTGGTCTGCAGACTGCCCAGCCTTGGCCAAGTTTTGCCTCTTCCATTCCTCGAAGGAGAGAAAATTGGCCTTGTCTAGCGGTGAGTCGCCTTCGCCTTCTCCGGCTGTAGCACTTGAGGCTTCAGGCTGGTTCGAGGTCGTGGTAGTAGAGGTGCTCGACGCGAGTATGGCATGGTCATTGGCTATGATTGAATCGTTGCTGGAATAAATCGTGATTATTCCCGCTGCTGGCTCTGTAGGATTCTGAAGTTCAACGCTTGTAGTGGCGGTGATATCCTGACTGCTAGAAGTTGTAGGTGAGGAGCGCGCTACATTGACCTCCGCGCCAGTAGAGCTCAGTGTGGGGGCTTTACTTTCTCTACTCCAGTCTGTCCTTAAGCATTGCTGCGGTAAAGTCTGGGTGATATAATTGATGCTCCTCGAAGGACATGTGGATTGTCCGCTCGATGACGGGTCGAATGCCTTTTCAGTGACAGTCCAAGACTGTTGAGCTTGGCCGCTCAGAGGTGACCCAAAGAGAATTAATACTATTGCTGTTACTGCCGTAAGAGCATTCCTTCGACTCATTAGCAATTCCATGCATCTTCAAGGGAGATGATAAGCTCGGCGTGGGATTTATGTCTGTTGGGTTTGGTGGAAGCGTCACTTGCGCTTTCCGTTACTTGCGCCGGAAGAAACAATCCTGAGGTATCGAGGAAGCCGTCTTTGTCTCAGGCACTTCACGTACCTGTATCTATCTATTATAACTTACCACGTAGTAGGTGGTCGCGAGGCACCATCAAGTTTAAATAAGAGATATTTCTTATCAGATACATTTCCCAGAAAATGCCGTTTTCATCACATTATCTATGTACATTAATGCAGTCAACGGGAAATAAGTATTCCTGAACGCAAGCATTGACCATGAAAAGAGCATTGGCCAGCTCTGAAGCAAGTTAGCACAATCGAGGGCATATTTACACATTGTCAAACGTCTATTAATTTCTTTTTGTTCGCCGCTTCTTTTGCCCCTTCCAACAGTCCCTCCAGATCGCCACTCATTTCGCACATCCCTCTAAATATACCGTCTTCTCGCTCAATCAGCTCCCACGGCGCATCATACTCCACCACCTTTCCTTTGTCCAGAACTAGCACCTTGTCGTAATCAACGATGGTTTGCAGGCGATGTGCTATTGTAATGATAGTGCTCTCCTTGACTTCCCTTAGGGTGTCTTGGATCTTAGCGTCTGTAGCGTAGTCAATGGACGCCGTGGCTTCGTCCATAAGCAACACCCGTGGCGCCTTGACAAGAGCTCGCGCGAGACAGAGAAGCTGTCTTTGGCCTTGAGAGAGATTGGAGCCAGATTCGGCAACGCGAGAGGATAAATTTGTGAATACACTAGTGTTCTCATGCGTATTGGTCAACTTCTTCGCAAGGTTTAGCTCAGTCTCATCATCATCAGCGAGTGATGACCCAGACTCTCCTTGGTCCACAGTAGCTGTAGTAACTGGAGTGGTTGGATTGGACGGTTTAGTGGAAGATGGTGCGCCGATCAGCTGTACGCGACGGAGTGTATCGAAGATCTCCTCGTCAGTGAAAAGGCCAAAGGGGTCGAGGTTGCTGCGAATCGTGCCGGTGAAAAGTGTAGGATCCTGGGGAACGATGGTAATAGCTTCCCTCAGGTCTTGAAGGCCAATAAGGCCAATATCGACGTTGTCGATGATGATCTTACCCTCTTCGGCCTCCAGTCCTCGGAATAGAGCAAGAGCAAGAGAGCTTTTTCCTGCGCCAGTCCTGCCAACAATTCCAACTCTTTCGCCTGGTTGGACGCTAAAGGTGACATGCCTGAGAACAGGCTCAAGGTCAGATCGATATCTCGTTAGGTAATTGATGAATTGAATGGCTCCCCTGCTCGGCCAATTGCCCGGTGGTCGAGATTCAGGAATGATAGCCTCTGCCTCTTGCTCGACCTCCAGATACTCTTTTATTCGTTCAACGGAATTCATGTTCTGCTCGTTCATAGAATATAATCGTACAAGCCAGAGAACGTTCTCAGTGAAGGTAACAGCATACGTCAATGATAAACCAGCAGCGCCGGCGTCAATCGTCCCTATACGGAGGATTACGAAGACACCCGCGAAGAAAGCTACAAGCGCTCCGGTGAAGTCTATTCGTAGAGCAAGCCATCGATTTGCGGCCCACAGATAGATGTAAGGTCTGTTGTGTGTATCGACCCGATGTTGGTTGTCTCGAATGAAACGCCTTTCATCTCCATAAGCTCGAATGGTGGTGACACCACTCAGGGTCTCGCCAAATTGCTGGTACAAAGGACTTCTGAGCACGGATTCAAGTCGTTTGAGGTTTACAGATGATGCAAGATAGAATTTTCCGATTGCAAAATATATTGCAGTGATGAAGACGGCCGCAATGAGGAAGCCGGGGGTGATAACGGAGATAAGAACCACAATAGTTATCACAGAAGCTAGACACCCAAGCACACCGACTGCCACAGGTGCAACCTCCTGATCTATAGCCTCGATGTCCTTGGAGAATCTATTCATCAGTTGACCAAGTGGAGTAGAGTCAAAGAATTTGAATTTCGCTCGTGTCACCGCGTCAAGTAAGCGGCCATGGATCTTCCAAGATGCCGTTAAAGAGCCCCAAAAAATGATGCCCTCTTTGCTAAAAGATATCACCAAGTATAACCCCCCGAGCAATGCATAAATACCCAAATAATACAGAGAGTCTACTTCATGTGTCGTGGAGGCCGCGATTCTTGTGGGTGAGGAATTGGATGTGAAGGGTAAGTCCCAGAAGCAGGTGCCTCTTAAAAGGCAGCTGGACGAAAAGACTTTGCTTGCATGGATGTAATTGGAGACTGGCGGATTAGTGTGTAGGTTCTGCAAAGCCATGCTCTCTGTGTGGTAAGTATTGGACCATTGGCGAATCCATACGCTACAAGCCACTGACCCGACTTGCTGTGCGATGAAGAAGAGGAACGCAATCACCCAGTAATACCATGGGCCCATGGCAGCAAGGTATAGCTGTATGACCTTGAGCTTCACACCGCCCTCGGCTTTTCCTTCGGTTCTAGTGTTTGCATCCACGACTTCCTCCTTCGGTAAGGCTTGCGGCATGTCTTTTGCTCTATCGGCGTAATCATCAGATTTCTGAGCATGGTCTTGCGCATATTTGGTAGCTTCATGGTCAAGGTGAAGTGTTGACTGTACTCGGGAATTGACCTGAGTTCCACCTTTAGACCCAGGCCTGGATTTCTGAATTTCTTCACCTAAAGCCCCGGAGGACATCACTTCATCAGGAGGACCCTGAGCAATGATCTTACCGTTTCCCAGTACCACGACATGCTGCGAAAGAGGTACACAGAGTGAGATATTGTGGGTGACAAGGATGCAGGTCCTGCCGACCATTAAGGGACCAATGACGCAATGCTCGAAAATATGTTTTGCGGTATGTGAGTCGACAGCGCTCAGGCAGTCATCCAGTAGTACATGTCTTGAATTGGAATAAAGGGCTCTAGCCAGGGATATTCGTTGCTTCTGTCCTCCAGACAACGTTACACCTTTCTCTCCGACAAGAGTGGAATCACCACCATCAAGTATCTGGAGATCTCTTTCTAGAGCACAAGCTGCTATAACGGATCTGTAGCGCGACTGGTCCCATGGGGCTGAGAATAAAATATTCTGCTTGATCGTGTCATTGACTAACCACGCCTGCTGGGCACAGTACGCGACGCTTTCGGTCAAGCCTGTCTCTGGATTTGCCTTGAGCTCTTCCCTACTGCGCCCGCCAGGTAAATAAACCGAGCCGTTCATAAGTGTCATCTCTCCCAACAGGGCCATTAGGAGCGACGTCTTCCCCGATCCTGTAACTCCAGCAACGATATTTAGGCCCCCAACCTGGAATCGAACGGTCATGTCAATCATGCGAAAAGCGATTGATCCATCCTCATACTGACTATCCTGGCCTCCCCACGAGAACGTTGCCTTTTCAAATCCAACGAGCGGTTCCCCAACTTCATCCTGGACATACTGACGAAGCTGATCATACTTTTCGGTCTCATCTTCGTTCAAGAATTCCTCCACCCTATCAACAGAAACCTTAGACTCCTGAACACGGGCAACCATATCTGCCAATTGATCCAGTGGTATTCGAAGAAGACTAAAAAGCGAGAGCGCCGTGAAAGCCACAGATGGTATGAGAGGTTTCTTCTCAACAACGGTGTAGACTAAAAATGAGAAGAAAGTAATCAACAATGGTACTCCTGTCCAGACCGTGGCCGCGACGGTCCAGAGGATATACCTCTTCCGAAGGGCACGAAGCTCTACTCTTCGCTTTCCGTTAACAATTTGAGCAAAGCGCAGCTCCCATGCAAAGTACTTGATGATCCTGATATTTTGTAACACCTCATTGGTGGTGTGAATCCGGGCATCCGTTGCAGCCATGATAATCTTTTGGAACTTGGTAAACTGCTTGGCAACGTAGAGATTGAGCGGTGTGACTAGGATCATCAAGCCCATACTCGCAAACGAGCTCCATCCAAGGACTCGATATAGAAGAACTATGCATAGAACAAGCTGGACAGGCGTAGCTGCCCACAAAAAGTGGAGGTATGCGCTTACTTCGCTTACTTTGAACGAATCCACGGCCATCAAGTTGATGATAGTTCCCACGTTAACCTGCGAATCTGTGGTGTCTTTGATGGGTACAGAATCGCTTTGAGTTTTCGAGTCATGTTTCTTCTTGCGTCCGAACGACAACACCTTATTTTTCAAGCCTTGTTCTGGCTCAACCTCAGCATTCGTCTTTTTCTTCTGTGCACCCAAAACTGTATCAGTCCGAGCGGCTGCTTTTCGCCGCAGTGACTTCGCATAGATTTCTCCTATTATGACGGCACGTAATCGTATGCAGATCCTACGTCCTACCCAGAGAGCTTGTCCAGCTGCAATAGCATTGACACAGCCGGAGACTGCAAGCAGGCAGATATAGAACCAAGCAGCATTTACAGGCGTCTCTTGAGCGTTCTCGACATACTCAAGGAATGCTTTTAATAGTACGGTTGGTACAAAGGTAAAGATACCCGAGACAAATGCCCAGGCCGCTTGCTTCAGAAAGTAGCCTTCAAAGTATTTCAATAGATGCCATGCTAGTCTCGAAGTTTTCTTGAGCTGTCTATAATCAGCAAGCACGGCGGCTGCCTTATCTTTGGGAGCCAAGTTCCACACATCAGAGATCTCATAGACCTTCTTGTAACCTTGCCAGACAATAGCGTCTACCCAGCCAAAGGTGGCGATTGACAACAAGCTGGCAAGAGGCTCCTTGGATGGTTCAATATCGTCCTCGTACTCTAAAACCACAACCTTGTTACCTTTTCTGGACGTAACAGCAATGAGAGTGAGTACGCTAGCCAAGACAAACCGAATGACGATGAGAACCTGGGCTCGCTTCGACCGTGGATGTATTATAGCGGATCGAAAGAGAAGGACAGTGAACACCCATTGTAGCGCGAAGAGAGCGGTAGTGTGATTCCAAAGCTTTAGGAGTTGACTGGCTCTGGGGCCAGGAAGCAGTAATCTCAGTAGTGCAAGGGCAAGAATGTAACCCCAAGCAGCAAATCCTGCAGTGGCCGCGAGCGTTCCATCTCGCCCCCAGGCGTGCGTTAACACAGCCGCTAAGCTTAAGCCCACTTGGCCCGCAAGTGCAACGACCTCCACGACCACAAGGACTGTTTCACCTCTGGGACGGCTGACTTCAAGCACAGATTCATTTGTGTGACTGGTCGTCCGCTGTAAAGTTAGCCGGTCGTTCTCACTAATCTCTTCAATACACTGGACCCGCTCTATTCTGTCCTGGTCAACTGACAGCCCAGTGTCCCTGTTCGGCCTGTTGGGGCTCTTCAGAGGTGAGTAACCGTTGCCGCGCCGTGAGTTTGCAAGGTGCCGTATGGTTTGTATTACGAGGCAGAGGAGGGATATGCCTGACGCTACTAATGGGAACAAGACCTGGAGATAACTGGGTGGGATGGTCAGCAGGGTACAATTACCGCGAAAGAGAGACGGTTGGGCTGACCCTCGCTGGAAACATGGAGTGAAATCATCCACCCTCCATAGCGGACCTTCACAGTAGACGGACATCGCAGAGCAACAGGAGGACGAAAGCTTGTAACATTCAAGTAACGTTGTGTGCAACTGATATTAAAGGATGAAGCTCTCCTCGCCCCTCACCTACAAGCAACCCTTCAAGCAGCCGCAGCTGCACAGAGAACGAGAAGACTCATCAATTGAGAAGGTCGGATTGATTGGGGATTTTTCGCCAATCAATGACTCGTTGCTTCTGTTATCGCAGCTTCCGCCACTACTGTCCGCCATTCCCAGATTCGGTAGAACTAAGGTAGGCGTGCTTTAGATGCACTTGCTTGTTAATGACCGATCTCCCAGACAAAGCTTTACTGTGGTATTTTACCCACCTATCTATCCGTGCCCCCCACTTTCGCTCAGTTCTTCGCTTAGTGCTCACCAGCCATACACCACTTCCAGCCATGCACCACTAAATTCAACTATCCATTATATACACGTCGATTTTTGAGCAATTGCTTCAAAATAACCCGTCATTTCTTCTGATAAGCCTGAACGAACTTAATGCGAGCAGCCCTATGGGGCTTAGTAGCCCTGTAGCACTTCTTTAGTGCATTTAAATAACGCTTTTCCCAGGCCTCTTCGCGCTGCTGCTGCCTCTCGTCCTTCAATTTCTGTCTATCTTGAGTCATACTTCGAGCATCTTTGACGTACAAGATGCCTTCAATTTTGAGAATCTTATTAGACTGCTTTTTGCGTGCTTTGCGAGCATTTTCAGCGGCTTCTATTTGGCTTAATTGATTCTGCAGCAACTTCATTTTACGAGTCATCGCATTAGCGTCTTTTCAGAACGTACAAAGCTTTGTAGTAAATTCTTCTGATGTCGATTCATCAGTTAGCTCAAGCAGCTGATTTTCAAGTGCTGCTCGACTAGTAGAAGTCTTTCAAATGATCGAATCATCTATAGTAGATGAAGATGTAATAGATCAATTCGAACGTTCAATAATTTGAACTTTATTCAGTACTATCTTTGAATCAAAAGAAATTAAGTCAGTATGCTTTCATGCAGATCGAATGATAGATTCTTTGAAGACTTTGATTTGAAATTCGTTGAAGACAGTCAAAAATTCGACTTTTGAAAAGATCTCGTCACTCATTTGAACAGCTCAATTAATCGTTTTCGAATGTCAATGCTTTAATGACTGAAATACACACACATCTAGCGATTGAAGCAAATGAGTAGTATGCGAAGATAAGTTGAAGAGTATGATCTTGTGATTCTCACAGTAGAATAGAAATTCACATGTATGATGAGATTCATAGTCATTCATCACAAGCATTCTTCAAGCTCTCTTTTGATGCTTTTGACTAAAGCGATCGAAGTGCTTCAGTCATCGAAGAGAAATTCAGTCGTTTGAATAGTCTGTATCAGAGATAGTGATTAACACGTCGTCGTCAAGATCGTTGTTAAAATGAAGCGTCAAAAGTTGAACTTCAGTCATAATTAGCATTGACGATATATTCTTGCTTTCTTCGCTGATGCATTCGATGCTTGTCATTGACTCTCTATTATTCAAATTCTTGAAGTAGATTCTTCTATTTGAATCTACAGTAACAACTCAATCGAAGCGTGCAATGCTCATACGATAGTCGATTTCGTCGAAATTTCATGTATCATTCTTCGTTATATCATATTGAATCATCATCTCTTTAAATTCATCAAAATGAGTCTGTAGTACTTTCAAATCATGCGCGTTCTTTCTTTCAGCTGCTAAAGACTTTCGTTTAGCTTTGAAGAGATCTGACTGACGATCTAATCATCGTTTGGCTCATCGAGCGTTCAGTAGAGATGAAGAATTTCAACGAGCAAAGTCTTGAGCACGAAGGGCGTTTGCCGTTGATTGCATCATGTGTAGTCTAGCTGACAGATCTAACTGATTCACTGTAGTTAAGTATTGTCGTAAAGCTGACTCCTGATCAGGTTTTAAAGCTCTGTTATGCAGTTCTCGTACTGCTGTTTTGAACTGATAATCTCGTAGTCTAGATCGAAGTCGGTCATATGAAACACGAAACTCGCGCGCAATTTCGGCTCGATTAGGATTTTCACGCGTGTTTATGGCGTCAATAGCCTTCTGAATGCGACCCTCGATGATAGCGTAAGTAGCAGCCATGCGGTTGAAATTTGGTGGATTTTTGAAGGTGGTGGATCAAAAATATGAAGTTTAGTGGTGCATGGCTGGAAGTGGTGTATGGCTGGTGAGCACTAAGCGAAGAACTGAGCGAAAGTGGGGGGCACGGATACCACATATAGGTACTTTATCTCCATAAGCTGTTTCTACACCACATCTCCGTCACTGCGTGTGACCATCAAGCCAAGACTCATAATGCGCATTGTTAGTTAGTATACAGCGCCGAAATTCGAGCCTTTGGGGTGTCAGAATGCATTGAAGTCTCTCACCCAGTCATCAAGTAGTAATCTTTCCTGATCTTTGAAGTTGTGCTTCGACGTTGACGGGCGTTACTTCGTCAGACCTTGACCGGCTAAGGACGGGGTGATTGCACACCAATTGAGCTTCATCTTCCCTTGTCACCTTTCATCTTTCTGTGTGTTTCTCCCTTGTTAATATCACTCGAATGTATGTATACCTTCTGTCCTTTCCAACCTCGCTTGATTCCACGAATCACGTTTCTTCCAAACCCTCATCATGTGGCTTCAAGTAATATACCTTCTACTCTGAAAGTGGAGGTGCATGCAGTTGTATCTACTGCTACACTACAAGGGGAAGTTGTACAGAGTATCATCAGAGATCGAAAGTCGGTAAACAATAAACGATAGTCACGCACGCCAGACCAACTACTCAACCAAGTGGCGACTTGGGGGTATCAAAAGCCCAGATTGATTGCTTGATCGATTGCATATGCTCCGTTGCCCCATCCTCTCTGTCGCACGAGTTTTGCGACTGATCGAGAGCCAATGGATAACTTATACTGCTTCAAGAAAACATCTTGGTCATGATGGGTGTTCGTTCCACTGGAAATCTTTTTTAGAAACTGAGTGGTTTTTACTGGTTTTCTGCAAGCACTGGCAAGGGACCAGTGCCCGACTTGAGACGTGTGAGTTACGATGACAGGGTCACGCTTCTTTGAATCGATGAAATATTGTGTATGTCAGACCACAAAACCCACAATAGAAGGCTTTGAACAACGTGTGTTTACCTCAACGCAGGTACCTTAGGTGCCTTACTGTAGCCTTTCCTACTGTAGGGCTTCGGAAAGTATAGTATGATATGTATTCCGTATTCCGTACAGTATCGGGCTGCAGTACGGGCGAGTCCCGCAGGGGGGTGGAGGGGGTGAGCGGGGTCTTCTGGAAGACAGGAACCCCAGGTCCGCGCAGGATGCCATGCGCCTCGACGCAACACCGTCGCCCAATCACCGTCCATCTATCTAGGGAGGGAAAATGGGACCAGCGTGCGAACGTGCATGGCATTCATCGCGTTTACTGTACGCTGCAGCTGCAATTGGTCCAACAATAACGATAAGGCGGGAGGAAAATGGAAGGATTTGGAACTCGAGTGAAATCGATCGGTGATGGGGGCTGTGAGGAACGGGCTCTTGGTTCTACTGTAGACTGTAGTACCATAATAAGGTAGTAAGTACCTAGTAACTACACGGGGGTACTGTAGCCGCGTCTGCCTTCTGTGCTACTCGTACTCGACTTCCACAATTCCCTGCTTGCATTACAGTGCCCCTCACTCATATCAGACCCTGCTCAGTACTGCTTCAGAATGGCAGCCTCGGCGCCGACACCAGTCGCGGTAGAGCCCAATCTTGAAGCCAGCGGTGTTCGTTCTTTTAGTCCATGGTCCGGCACTTGCTTTACTGACAATTGCCAGTACGGTGGCGAGAAGGATTCTGGCTATGATTCGGACATGTATGTTGACCATATCACTGGCAACGGCTCCAGGTGTCGCCAGGCGCTGGCTAACACTGTGAAACCTAGAGCGAGCTATACGACATCATTGTCATCGGATATTACGGCCTACAAGCACGAGAATGGACGGCGATACCACGCATACAAGGAAGGGAGTAGGTACTGGGGGAAAGAAACCTAGAATAGCGACTAAGGCCTTCGTTCAGGCTACATGTATCCAAATGACGAGAAAGAAATGGACCGGCTCGACATCATGCACAAACTGACAGAGGTCACGCTGGGAGGGAAACTAAATCTGGCGCCTATAATGAAAAACCCTCGGCGCATCCTTGACATTGGGACCGGGACTGGCATCTGGGCTATTGAAATGGGTATGGCCATTCTCCGTGCCGACTGGAACCTCATACTCACCGGCGTCGTACTGACATTGCTTTGAACTGGGCAGGCGACAAGTATCCTGGAGCCGAGGTATGAAACCTTACTGCAGCAGCTGTGCGTTCGAGAGTATAGACTCATGTAGTACTGAATACGCAGATTCTAGGCAATGACCTAAGCCCGATTCAACCTCGCTGGTATGTTACTTACACTTGCAACAGTGTATAGCAAGCCTCTAAGCCTACTGCAGGGTACCCCCTAACGTCCGTTTCGAAGTCGATGACGTCGAAGCCGAATGGGTGTATGGCCAAAAGTTTGACTATATTCACTGTCGATTCATGGGAAATACCATCAAGGACTGGCCCCGTCTTGCGCGCCAATGCTTCACGTAAGTCTTGCAAGTCGACCTTAGCCTTACTACTCCAGCATCGGTCTGTCCACCCGGAGTGCTTTCGACTAAGTGCTCATCCATTCTTAGGCACACCAAACCCGGCGGATGGGTCGAATTCATCGATCTCGACCTTGCATGGCAGTCCCCAGATGGCTCGCTGAAACAGGAGCATGCATCATTGAAGTTCAATAACGAATTCATCAACGCCATGCGCAAAGCTGATATGGAGCCTTGTCCCGGTCCTCTCCTCGAAGGCTGGGTGAAGGATGCCGGCTTTACTGATGTTCACCATGAGAAATATGTATTGCCGATTGGAACTTGGCCTGCCGACAAACATCTGGTAGGGATGATTTTGTATTTTCCAATCACACTTCCTCTTTTCGCTAACTTATACCTTCTCCTTTCCAACAGAAAGAAGTTGGTGCCTGGAACTACCTTCAGATAATGGAAGGCCTTGAAGCCTTCACTTTTGCTCTTTTCACCCGCCAACTGGGGTATTCGAAACCGGAAGTGGACGTCATATGCTCTTCCATCAGGAAGGAGATGAAGAATCCCAAATTACACATGATGTTCCATCTGTAAGTCGTCAAAAGCAAGCCCCTAATTTGCTCGAGAGAAGGAAGGCTTATTCCTCGTACAAGGCACGTCGCATATGGCAAGAAATCCGGCTCGGCATAAGCGTGACATCTCCATCAACGGTACATGGTAAGGAAGGCAATGAATGCATACGAGATCTGACAAGCCAACGACTTTGCGACTTTGCGTATTGGAAACTGGACATTGGCGGGCTCACTCTTTGCTTTAGATACCAACTGCTAAAAATCCAACAGAGCTAAACCCTTTTATCATTTCAGAAGCTTTTTCGAAAGTCTCGGCTTTGCTTCAAACAAGCCAGTGAAGAACAGCTGCGTGGAAAAGTCGAGAGAGAACGGGAATAATCAACGAAACTCCCCTAAACCTCTCCATCGCGCGCGCCTAATCCTCTCAGGATACATCCTTTGCTCTACCTCAGCTATTCTCACCAGCCATTCTCACCACTACCGTCCTGTCCTTGCCCCCTTTTTTTCTCCTACTCTAATTTCCGAAACCATCCCCTCCACACCCCTTTCCAATCAAACTAACCCATTTTATCACACCTATCCCTTACCTTCCTGTCCAAAATCCACGGGAAAACCTCGTGTTTGCATCGTGGAGAATGCTGTTACAAAGGAAGGTCTTGGGGAAAGAGAATGGAGTGCAGGGGCGGAAGAGGCAGGAAGGGGGTAAAGAAGGGGAGGATGGGATGGGATGGGATGGGAAGGGGTGGAGTAGTGTTAGCATGACGGTGTTTGATTCGAAATTATGATTTGATATCTATATGCTCTTGAATTTCCAAGTAACACATGTCGCCGAATATCCTGGCAGGCACGGCAGGCAGGCAGGCAGGCAAGTAATCAATATTCACAGCTGCCTACCCTCTGCCGTCCTTGAGACACCCACCGACCCACCGACCCCCCTTCTCCAACCCACCACAAGAACAAAAAAAAATCCAATCTGAAAACCACAGCCACTCTCAACCCTCCCCTCATCTGCGCGCCTCACCGTTCGTTCCCAAAGATCCCATCCAAACAATCGATTTAAATTTTCATCCCCAATCTCACTCACCGTCGCACATCACTTGCTCACAAAAAGGGCTGGGCATTTGTAAAAGGTTCGGGATTGGCTGATTCCAAAGGTAATCAATCATCCCCCTTACTGCTACGGAATACAACCCATATGCTGCCAAAACTCCCACCCTTGAAAACACCCGTGTGGATTTTCTAGACACCAGTATGTATGCATTCAATCATCCAATACGCGTTCCAACACCCGACCTCTCTCATCACAAAGAAATTATGCAATCACAACCTCCCCGCCATGCGCCTCACAGCCCCCCTCACCCCTTCAAAAACCACACCTAAACACCCTCCTTCCCCTCCCCCACCCCACCCTCCGCCTCCGCCCCACCAGCACCCATATTCCTACCCACCTGCTTCGCAAAAAGCGATTGCGGTTTCGCTCTACCGAACCCAAAAAACCCAATCAGCCCCTTTGCCCCCGCAAAAAGGAAGGAAAGGCTGTATGTAGCTAGGGGAAAATATAACAGGAAAATGATGATTGATTGATTGCAAGCCAGAGGGGAAGAGAAGCTCGCGAGAGAGAGAGAGGGGGAAGAAAAAAAAAGGGACGCACTTCATAAACTGCCGCCCCTTGTACACGGCCAATTTCTTCGTGCACGGACTCAGGATGTTGTCCGAAGGGGAGACGTAGTCGTGTTTTGCGCTGTCGCATTCAACTTGTCAGCCATCGTCTATCCCTTTTTAAAATCCCCACTTTCCTCATATTCCGAACCCCCCCTAAAAAAAAGGGGGAAACCTCTTACCCTTCGCCCTCAAGCTTCGACTGCAGCACCTGCCGGTGGTATTCCATCGTTTTGGGTTTGTCGGCTTCGGTGGGTTTTTCGGATGCGGGTTTGGTGGGGGAGGTGGTGTTGAGGGAGCGGGTGGAGAGGGGGGTTGTGGGGCTGGTGGGGGGGGACATTGTTTGTTGTGGGGGTGGTGGGTGTGTAGCTTGGAGGATGCAAGATGTTGGGTTGTGAGAGGAGGTTTCGCTGTGGTAGTTGTTCAGGAGGTTGGGAATGGGGGTGTGTGGGTCTTGGGGTTTTGGGGTTTTGGTGTGGAGAGGGATGTTTGTTTGGGAACGAGCGTTGTTGGGGGCAACGCATGGGATGTGTTTCAATTTTAGGTGACGAGTTACAACACGCGATGGTTAAGACGCACAGCAGATTCGTGATGGAATTAATATCTCCATGGATATGTTCGCTTTGCTATACAACTATTAACAGACAAACATCCTCCAAGTTCATATACCTATAACCGCGACTTCTGCTGAACCCCGTGCTGTTTCAACAACCTCTGCCCCGCTTCTTTCTGCCAATTCAGTTTGGCCATGACTTCCTTGCCCCGCTTGTTCTCATTCTTCCCCATCTGCTGCAAATGTACCTCATCTGGCCCGTCCGCGATTCTCAGAGTCCTAATCTGCGCCCACATGTTCGCCAACGGCGTATCCTGGCAAACACCGGCACCGCCATAGCTCTGTACCGCCCGGTCAATTACCGTTAACGCCATTTGTGGCACCATGACTTTGGCCTCGGCGATTTCTTTCAAGGCGCCCTTGGCATTGGATTCGTCGATTTTGATAGCGGCGTTGAGGACAATGAGGCGGGCGGAATCGATTTCGAGCCTGGATTTCGCGATCCATTCGAGGATAACTCCATGCTCATTCAACATCTTCCCAAACGGCTTCTTAGTCTCATCGTTAACCCGGGCCAACATCCAATCCATAGCCTTCTCCGCCGCCCCAATACTCCGCATTGCGTGATGGATTCTTCCGGGCCCAAGTCTCCCTTGTATAATCTCGAACCCGCGACCTTCTCCCAAGACCATGTTCGAAGCCGGCACGCGCACGTTTTCGAACTTTATTTGGGCGTGGCCATGAGGAGCATCGTCGTAGCCGTAGACGGAGAGGACACGCTGGACAGTAACACCGGGCGTGCCGGCGGCGACGAGCATGACCGACTGTTGATTGTAGACGTCAGGGTTGTTGGGGGAGGATTTGCCCATGACGATGTAGATTCTACACCGGGGGTCACCGGCACCGGAGCTCCACCATTTCTGTAAGTTTGTAAATATTTGCATGCTATGCTTGGGAAGAGTTGGCACTCACTGAACCATTGAGGATGTATTCGTTGCCCTCCTTTTTCATGGTCATGGTGATGTTTGTTGCATCACTTGATGCAACGTCCGGTTCTGTCATGAGGAAAGCAGACCTGATCTTACCGTCCAGTAATGGAGCCAACCATTCTCTCTTCTGAGCGTCGTTCCCGTACTTTGCTAATACCTCCATGTTGCCAGTATCCGGTGCCGCACAGTTCGTCGCCTGTATCTCTCATCAGTCCTTAACTACTTATATATGCATCAAATGAATTATTATCACCTCTGAAGCAGTCCTCGACTTCCCCATGTACTCTGCCATCAACCCATATTCAAGATTTGAAAAACCAGCACCCTCCTTGAAGTGGTTTTTCGGCAGAAACAAATTCCAAAGCCCCAGCTTCTTCGCTCTGTCCTTCAGGTGATCGATAATGGGAGGGTATGTGCTCCATCTCTTCTCGCCTTCACCGAGTTGGGAGTGAAAGAGAGTATCTGCTGGAATACATTCTTCTTCGACAAACTTCTCGACCTACACATGACAATTTAGTCGGATACCTGAAGACCAGGAAATGGATGAAGCATTACTAAGTTGAGTGTCTCCTTTGCTCGATCACTGACGGCAAAACGGGCGATTATGGGGATCTTGTCAACGGCGGTTTGAGGTGTCTTGCTGCTAGCTAGCAGGTTCTGGCTAAAGTCGCTTTTAGACATGGCAGCTGTGGGATGAAGGGATTGAACGATATTAGATGTTATTATAGTAATTCTCAGTTGGTAGTTGACGGAAGACCCGTCAGCTATTTTTCTATTGAACCGTTGCTTATATCTAGTTTACCCCACAGCCGATGTCAAACGTGCCTCGGCTGTCAAACTTCGGAGAAGCTGATTATTAGGTAAGTCCACACTGCCACGGTCCACGATGAGCACGAGAGATAACGACTTCGCACAGTAAACTGATTGAGGCTGAATTCTACAATGGTATCGCGTGCTCAGAGTAAGTAATGCCGGCGCTCTAGAGATATAAAAGGCCCGTACATCACTATATTTCTTCCAGCGTCGACTTTGTCTTCTGCCGTCCACCCTTAAAGTGCTTCTTCCCATTCCCCAGCCTCACCTCACTCGGATCAACATCCTTTTCCAAAGCTATCATTGCTCTCTGCTTCCTACCTGTCAATTGCCTTCGCGAAGCCATTCCCTGCTCGCTGTATTGATAGTTGAAGGGCATTTTCAGGTGACCATTGGATTGTCCCGGCCCAAAAAACCTTCGGTCGAGTCTCGTGGATTTTTCTCCTTGCACATGCAGTACAGGTAGCAAGTCCGGGTCGTCGATTAATGAAGGGTCTTCCGAGCCGCTGATGGATGCTTCGGCTTGTGCTGCAAGTACCGCTCGTCGCTTTTGTGGGAGGTGATCTATGTCATAAAGCTCACGATTGAACTCACGAGAGTTGATAAGGGGATCACTTGGAGGCGGATGGCTGAAGAGCAGTTTGCCGCTCACGTAGTCCTTTAGTATATATCTGGCTGCCCTCGATTCATCAGGCTGCCCCTGTCCTGTCTTTGTAAAACCTCTGGCCACAGCGTAGGCAATTAATATTTCCTCCGCGGTTGGTATCCCAGTGCCGCCTTCTTCCAATGGCCGTGTATGCACTTTAATACCGTACATCGCTTCGAAAAATGATTGCGGGATACGATGAGCTACAAGACCTGCAGGACCAGTAAATTCTCGGAGCTGATCAATCGGTAGGATACCGTTGCAGACGAGCTCTGCCTTTGTAGTTGCGAAGTTGGGGAAGACAAGTCCAGGACAATCACAGAGTATAACTTCGGGACTGAGGTGAATAGTCTGGAAATGCTTTGTCTTGCCTGGTGTGGATGACACGGAGACTTTCTTGGCGCCTATTAGAGCATTGATAGTCGAGGATTTACCGACGTTGGGATATCCGACTAAGCCGATTTGTGTTTTGCGTGGGTGATCGGGATCTACATTTTCAACTTCGGGTGCGTTTTCGAGGAAGAGAGCTTCGAGCTCATCAACGGTTAGGATCCGCGTCCGTTGGTCAACCTCACCGTCCAGTTCCTCTTCACTTGCCCATTGCTCCTCGTTTCGTTCCTCATCTTGAAGTTGGAGCATCTCAGCCTCCTCTGCAAGCTTGTCTTCAACTTGGTCTACAACCAGTTCCAAGTTTTCCTGTGCCACGAGAGAGCCATCTTCATGAGGTGCTTCTAAGTCCATGGCTTCGATCATAGCTTTCGCAAGTGACGCTGAGAAGAACTTATAATTTATTCCTGCTCTTTCGAAGTAACCCGCCCATGCCTCTCTTTGCCGTAAAGTCATCATATCCGCTTTATTTACCAGAAGTAAGTTGTTCTTTTTTGGATTAACCTCCTTGACGTATTTCTCGAGATCCTCCGACCGGAATAGTAAAGGATTCCTTGCATCCACGATTTGTACCACCAAATCGGATCTTTCGATGACTCTCCACAGTTGCCTCCACACCTCTAGGTTTCTCTCGAATGGTGTCATTAGCAGGTCATCAGTCTCTTGCAACTCGGCCAGGCCCCTCCGCCAGTCCAGCAAACTGGCTCTTTCCTTTTTATCCAGCTCCTGAGGTGTAGTTGTTTCATCCCAATGGGGCCGCCTTGGAACAGTCAGGCGGTTCTTGTTCGCAGCCTGTTTTCTGAACGCCGATCTCTCTTCTGCTGCTGATAGGAGGTAAGGGTTGCGCTGATCGGTGTGAATGACCTTGACATTGTTCAGCTTCTCCGCTGTGAAATCCGTCCCGGCTAGCTCTGCAGTACTGAGAAACTCGTCGAGAGCGGGCTGCTCGGTGACACTGCGCATTTTGACCCATGCCGCTTCTTTCGGGGCGTTCGTGACATACTGAATACGTGTCAGCAAGGAAGCATGGCCAGATTCAGGAGCGACTTACGGTAGAGCCATCAGGGTCAGTCCTATGTATTCCTGCGGAAACCTTTTTGCGGTCTGCACCTTTGCCCCTCCCAAAGCGGTCGTTCATAAGACTATTCCCTAGTCCCACCGCATTTTTCGACTTTGCTAGAACCATAGTTACGATTTAATTGAAATAGCCAGCGGATGTTGGCGGATGTTGTTGGGAGTCGAAATGCTTTGGTCTTGCTTCCAGCCAGAGTCACCAGGTTCCAAAAGGTTGATGCACCACTAATCTGATGGAAGCATACTCGTAGTAGTTCCGCACTACGGAGACCGCTTATGCTTCCATCACTTTTGCAAACTATTCTAGTGGTGATGCACATTGAAGCATAAGCGGTCAAGCATAACCGAGGCATCCCTCCAAAAACACCACATTTGGCCTGTACACTGGAATATCTCCACAAATTCGACTTGATAGATATGCCAGCAATTAAACTAGATAAGTAGGTACGTGAGTAGATAGGTAGTTAGGTAGGCAGGTGGACAAATACGATAGGTAAGAGGGAAATTAGCTGGCTCAGCGTGTTTGGTCGGGCCCAGACTCCACCACTAAAATTAAGCGAAGACCGCTTACTGCTGGCTGCAAACTAAACACCGACTCGAACTGAAGATCATATATAATATGACATCTAGCTTTTGAACTCCCTAGACCGTGCATGTACAGATAGTTTCTCCAACTATGGAACTCGGGTCTGCTCAAATATGTTCATTGTCATGCTTCATGCTACGTTAACTAAGGTAGCTATTTGCGTTCCAACGTCCTCGTTATCGGGCAACAATCATCTCAACTTTTGCGCCGAGCCCAAGCCATGAAAACATTGCATGGCAGCGCTCTTCCTACTTGGGAACATCGGTCAAGTTTTGACCACACTAACAGTACCCGCACAAGGTCCTGAACCACCCAATCCATCCGGATACTTTGCCAAGTTTTGGAAGATCGCTCCATTCAGAGGGCCATTCGGGCAACGCGTGCCTTTGTATATAGTCGGTCCTTCAAGAAGAGTGCAACTGACCCCGGGGACATTTGCCCAAGCGACGCAACCACCAAGGATTTGGATGAGACAGTCTACGCAGCACGTATATGGATCGTAGGGTCCTCGGTTTAAAATTGTCTCGGAGGGAGCCGCCTGCGTAACAGAGTAGGCGCCTGCGTGTGTTGGTTGGGTTGCGCATGGGCCAGTAAGGGTCTCGCTGAAGGTCGAAGTGATGGTTGTAGTCTGTGGGAAGAGAATTAGTTTGACGCATCTCAAGGGTACCCAGTAGACCGCTCATACCATTGTTGGAATGGCAGTCACGGTTGAGGTGTCGGAAGTGACGAGACAGGAGCAGGCGCTGGAGACACGAGTGGCTGAATAGCCGGTAATGTAAGTTGGTAGAGCAATAGATTCGAGATATCGACCGTTAGGATAATAGCTCTTGTACAAGTACGTCGTTGTGGTTGAACTCCAAACCACCAACGAGGTCAGCAAGACTGATTAACATCATGAAAGATGTCGAGTACAAGACTCAAGCTTACACTGTGGGTGTGACCTTGTACACGGGAATAGTGACTGTTGGAATCGGAATATGGCCGAAGTTGACGCAGAAAGGAGTCGCCGATGCGCTGTTTTGAATAAGGGCTTTGAGTAAACCATCCGTAGTGCAGACGGCTCTTTTTTGAAGTAATCCTTCCTGAGGCTGGCCAGGCTCCTCGAAGCTTGCTGTTGCATGCTTCGCAAGGAGAACAAACAATATATTCAAAGCGAAAGGTGAGAAATGCATGGTGGAGCTTCTTTTGCTTATAGGTTTTCCACGTATAGAGGAAACAGTGTATGTTTTTGATTGTAAGACTTATAACCTACAGCAGGTGTACGCATTCTCAGTGCTTTTATAGACATCAATGAATTTCAGACAGACGTCACACGCCGAAGGGAGCTGAAAGCTAAAGTTACATGCAGCTTTGCTCGCATGATGCCAAGCAAGAGAAGCCCATAGAGGAGCAATGATTCGAACGTCAAAGAGAGATGGCGTTCATGCCAAGTATTCGAGCTTCACCGACCGAGCCTTCCATTGATGTGGGACCGTTCAGATTTTTGAACAGATATCATGCCATCCAGGTGTGATCACAAGTCTTATGACTCCCAGCTACACCTTCAGCTTGTACGCCAAGGAGTTGAATGGAGGTGGTGAGAAAAGATTCGATCGAGCCCTGAGGTGGCTTGTCTGTGGGTTATTGACTTGCAGCTTCATTTGGAGAAGTTTGTAGCGAGATGTAAGCGACGGTCCATGGGTGACCCAATGAGAACGGACGCTTTCTATGTTGGCCTGCAGCCAAACGCCTTATACTTTCACGATCTAACCCCAACCGCACGACAATCTCTTAAGAGCAGATATTCCAGAGAGACAAGTCGCATGGTGAAACAAAAGACACCATAGCATACTTCAACGTTTTCCTGAGAATAAGGTAGCAATGAAAGACAATGGACAGGCGTTGTGTTCACCGTTTCTGCCAGCTCGCACTCCTACTTAGAGTGATGGGCAAACATGCTTCTCACTTTTGCTTGACAAATCCCAACCATCCTATGCAAGCCTTCGTCTGGTTTCGCCTTTTCCTGCTTCTGCCCGCTCCGTCTGCGAACACGAGAAGAAGATGCCCTTAATGGCACTGCTCCCGGTCAGCCTCGACCTCCGTGCTGTCTGTCCTGCATCTGCGATGGATGATCCAATTGTCCTATCACTAAAGGCAAAGCATTTTCGGACTCTCTGGATTTGTTCTCCAGCTTCAATTACTGCCAGTTGATTACCCATCATGCTGCTTTCTCTCCTTGGTATAAGCCCTAATGCAAATGCTGCTGTAATTCAGCCCATAGCCTGCCGAAAGATTGATATGCAACCAAGATAATGTACTTCGAGCACTTCTGCATTCCAGTACCTCTGCTAGTACCTCTACTCTCCTCCTCACGACGGCAACCCGCTATGTTCATCTGACACCCACGATAACACCAACATAGTGAGTCACTCACCTTAGTCATAAAAGTTACACCATGGCTGATGTACCATGGTAAATTGTAGTGTAACCGTTACCGCCACTGACTTCTATACCGTGAATCCAAGTGGCCGGCACCTCGAATCTACTGGCCTACCATAATGGCTTCCAACCTGTCCGGCAACTAGAGTCGCCTGCTCCTGCTTACCACTCGCTCAACCCACCGCTACCGTCACCATCTCACATAGTCCCTAGTTATGGAGCATTCTGATTTTGGCCTACAAGTGATTGAGCTGGAGAAGCGACAACCAGAATACATATAACCAAAAGGACGACCTTTACCGGCAGTCTTGCCCTACACAGACTTGGTAGCGCTATGCTGTCATATATACCAGTCCATATGGTGATCCGTGAATAGAACAGCCCTTTTCAGCATTAGGATTGCATACGCATCCGGCATCGAGTGTCAGCCAAAAATGTACAGCCCAGCTTGTATCGCTTAGCTCGGTAGCCCAGGATACTGTGAGACTCTCTGTACATCACCGAGCCCAACAGCTGCGGCATGTGTGGACGGTGATCCAATTGTTTTCAGGGACCATATACTTGCGCCAGACGACCTCGGTGATCTGAACATCGTGTGAAGACCGGATCGTAATTTCATGCGTCTGATCTCAGAATACTTACAAAAAGTTGTCTTGGAAATTTCCAGGTGAAAAATAGTTTCATGGCAGCAAAGCTAGCTGAGGCCGTCGTCAAAAAGAGAGTATCGTAAGGTATCAAGGCTTTTATATATGGCGTAATTTAGCTTGTACTGTATATCGATGACTCCTTGCAACAACTCCAGTGTTTTGAATCTTCTTTATGCCAATGGCATGTCCTAGAAGTCCCTACCTGGGTAGATTCTCACGCTACTGTACGGGTATCTCAGGTCCTTCAAATACGAATACTCGTAAGGCGAGATATTTGATGCTACGAGTAAGGTGCCTTAGCGTCCCCCGAGGGGTTTACCTTAGCGTATTATTGTTGTGCTGGGGACCAACGTCACGTTTCGCCTAAATCTGGCTACCTACAGACTTGCCCACGAACTTTCACGGTCTCATAGATTCTTGTTAACCCACATCAGACATAACCATCAGCGGTGTAACCTTCAAGGAAGTCGAATATGCCGCGCAAGAAGTGGATGTAAGCTGTATCACTCCACCAAAATTGCTCCATACTAACACCAGATTAGCGACAAATCCACCTCTACAACCTACACCTTAGTCCACCGCCCGCAAAATGACCCAAAAATCCACGATGCCTCCTCAAGCTCTATGGTCTTCCAAGAGCTCGGCCCTTCACAACCCCACAAAGCCAAAAATATAAACAAACTTGAGTCAGAGCTGTTTAATGAACTGGATGGAGATGTACTACCTGGGGTTAGAGAGAACGAGGGAGAAGCGGCGGAGTACGGCATCTATTACGATGACACAGAGTATGACTATATGCAGCATATGCGAGATCTGAATGGAGGTGAAATGAATGGGGAAAGCTATTTTGTGGAAGCGCCTACGAGGAAACAAGGAAAGACAATAGAAAAGGTGAAGCTGGAGGATGCGCTGAGGGATGCTTCGCTAGAAGATGCGAAGCTTGGGAGAGGAAAAGCACCAGCGCTAATAGATGAGAAAATTCTTCCCTCGAAGAATCTAAAGAAGAGCACATATCAGGATCAGCAGGATGTGCCAGACGCACTATCAGGGTTCCAACCGGATATGGATCCCAGGTTACGAGAGGTTCTCGAAGCATTAGACGACGAAGCATACGTTGACGACGAGGAAGATCTCTTCGGCGAACTCGCCCAAGATGGGCAGGAAGTTAGCCTGGAGGAATTCGAAGAGCTAGGCTTCGCTGAGGAAGACGATGGCTGGGAATCAGACGACACTGCCAAACCCTGCAATGAACACAAGGACCCCTTTATAATACCAGCCCCAGGCTCCGCAGGTCTCTCCATGGAAGATGGTCTTGACCACGGGGATGGCGACTGGATGAAGGAATTCAGCAAGTTCAAGAAAGCAGAAAAATCTCAGAAAAACAAACAGCCTCAAGGGCCCAATCTTGACCTTCAATCCTCCATCATAACCGGCACTTCCATGACCAGCGGCCGGCGGAAAAAGCGGAAAGGAGCCATGACCTCCAGTACGGGGTACTCAATGACTAGCTCCTCGCTGGCTCGCACAGAAGGGCTGACCCTCCTGGACGCCCGCTTTGACAAAATCGAGGAAGAATACGCAGAGGATGGTGACGACGGGATGGATGACGGTGCATCAATGATATCAGGAGCAACTGGTATGAGTAAAATGTCCAATATGAGCAAAGTATCTAGTATCTCGGGGATATCTGGAACGTCGAACCAAGCGCCGCCTTTAAGGTCAGATTTCGATAGCATCATGGATGACTTCTTAGGGGGCTATTCTATGAGCGGGAAGAAAAGGGTGAAGAAAGGGGGTTATCAAAGTGGATTAGAACAGCTCGATGAGGTTAGGAAGGGGCTAGGGCCGGCGAGGGTCAAGACACAGAAGGCGTTGTGAAGATGAGATGCATGAGTAGGGGCGTAAGGACATGGTTTGTTTAAGATATACCCAGGTGCAACTAGTTTAGAACAGATGACATGAAAACGCGGCTGTTGAGCCATTTCTATTTTAAGTTCGTGTTAGTCGCTCGTTCAGAGCACTCTTTGAACTTTAATGGGCACGTATTTCAGCTGTTTCTCTCCTTGGAACAGTCACTGGAAGACTTCTCTTAAGTAGCCAGGAGCAAGGTAAGCGACTGCCGACTTGGCTTCCTGCACACCCCTTTGGCAACCAATATTGCTATATTCTGATCGAGCAACATACGAGGATCTGTGCAATACATCCTTTTGAGCCCCATATTTGGTACATCGAACCTCTATAGTCAAACCTAGACTTGAGTAGGTAAACATGTCCAGGTACGGAGCTTGAAATCTCTCGGTTCCGCTCTGACAATGTCTGGATATGCGGGGGCTTCACATGCTGTGGTCTCACAGATACTGGCTCCAATGTACTGGCTTCATCAGCGAATCCATTTCCGCATAGGTTTTCGTATTGAAAGAATCCCAGGTCACCTAGCCGAGGGTTTGTGGTAGAGACTGAGGGGAGTTTATCAACCCACGAGTGCTAAACCTGAAACTTTTCGTCCTGAAATCTCATTTCGGTGATGCTCATGAACGGCTGAAGCCGCCTCTTCGCCCTCCGCGGCCAAATCGTACACTGGGCGGTACAAACTTGAGGGCTGACATGCCGGATGTGAGGTCGTCAATGTCAGCTATGGGTGGATGTTGCGGCTTAGAAGAAGCATTTTGAGAACGAGTTGCATCAGGTATCCTTGCTTCTGGGCTAGAGACTGGTGACTCTCGTACATCGGGTGCGCTTTCCACAAGCGTGGGGCTGGGCAGTTTTTTGGTTTGCTGCTCTCGGTACAAAGCCCTGGATGCAGCAGAACTGCATCTACGGTGACGCGTACGGAGCATGGAGCTGCGCTTGTCGATACCAGTATTCACAATCTGGAAGTCGTAGTTCTTGGGGAACATGTGTTTATCAGTCAGGTGCATGCGGCGTTTTTGCGGGGTGGAGCAAATCTTGTCGCAGCCTTCGACAAAACATTGGTACTGAGAGACGATCAGCCTCCTCTCTTCACCAGTTGTAGTCTTCGGAGCCAACCGTTTTCTCTTCCTTTGCCCTCCTTGCCTCCACTAGTGGGTCATGGTTTTCGCTGATGTGTAGCCCTAAGAAATGCTCCGTAGGGAAATTCTTGCGGCACTCAGAGCAGCGGTTCGCATGGACCTTCGCATAGTGGATCTCAAACTCCTCGAACGTTGGGAATGCCAAGGTCTCATAGTGGGGTGGAAGGGAGCATTTCATTGTTGCTCTAGCTCTAGGAAGCTCTTCGGAGGTTTGGATGTACTTGTTCGAATGGATGGGTGGGTCTGTGGACGCTCTGGAAGATTGGGGAAGTGTATCGATAGAGGCGGGCGAGGAGGGGTAGGATTCGGAGTGGGGTGCTGCGTTTGACGGGGGCGGCGGGGTGGGAGAGTCTTCTCGTGAGCGCTTGGGCATGATGTGCGGTGTAGCGGTGAAGAGAATACTTGCTAGGATTTCAATTCATCTTCTTAATTGCATACGTCTAACCGCCTAGCATTCCGGTTCCTTTCCATTACACACTGGATGTTAGCTGTTGGAACCGATGTATCAAGAAGATGTGCCCTTCATGCGGTCTGAATGCGGTCAGACAGACCTTCACTTGGCGATGTTCCGGTCAAATCCTTCGACACCCCTCCAAGATGTGATATGATGCCAACAAAGCCCTAAGAGACATCACACGTATCACAACACTGGGAATTCTTCAATTAGAGTTGTCTGAGTCAGAATTTTACATTTACAACACATTTGTAGCGAACAAGCGTTGACCTGCGCCAAATGGACCGGCTCAGCGCAGACAGTCCTCTGGAGCTTCATCCACATATCTAGCCGTTAGGTCGACCGTGGGGTCTCCTGAAGAAACAATAACACCTCTGGAGGTCATGGCAGATTTGAATGAGCGAAGCTGGAAGTCAGTCTCCCCAAATTGTCAGGTTCCTGGAGGGCAAATATTCATGGCGCATAGGTTGGCTCAACGAGCAGAGAAAGAGCTTCAGGCCACTTTGACAGAGAAGGACCCTACATTTCGGAACATCGATCATCAAATTGATCAGTACGTTCCCAACTGCTCTGGCTTGGAAAATTCCTAACTTTGCAAGATATCGCGCGAAATGCGAGAGCCTTATGCTGCAAGACTTCAATTTCGCCGTTGGCAAGGATGTGGAGAACAGGCTTTGGAATGCTCATATCAGGATCAACAGTCGATTTCGCAAGCAGCTGAGTACAGTGCGTCCGTCTGCAGAGAGAGCTTTGGGTGCTCTTGAAGCTCATATGTTCACGTTGTAGTTCCGTGAGGGATTGGGCAAGAAGAAGCTAGTTGAGCACCGCAAAATAATGAAGCATTATCTGGATTTCATCAAGTCAAGCCAACGTTTCTACCGTGGGTACATCCAAAGATTGGATTCGCAGTTCAATGGCATCATGGAATTGAGAGCAGTTGCCCGCCGACTAAACTTGAACAGTATGTTGCTTGAAACGGACAATAGAACGGGCAAGCTGCTGAATTTGAATAGCTTCGTCCACTGATAGCCAATTTGTAGCCTCCGAAAACCTCCGTCATAAAGTTCTTGTATCCTGCCACCAGACATTGGTGCGCCTGGGTGACCTCTCAAGGTACCGCGAGTCGGAGCCGGTAGGTAAGGAGCATAACTGGGGCCCGGCCATAGGGTATTATGTCCTCGCTGAAGCCATATATCCTGCCTCTGGAGCTTCTCAGAACCAGCTAGCGGTCATTGCACGGACAGATGCTAATCACTTGCGTGCAACGTACCATCTGTACCGTGCGCTGGCCGTCGAAGAACCTCATCCGGCCGCAAGGGGCAACCTTGAACTTGAGTTTAAGAAAATCCACGAAGCTTGGAACAAGGGAGAAATTATTTCCAATGGCCTGCAACGTGATGGGGAAGGACCTGGAAAAGCCTTGGTGGGCTGGTTCATGCGTCTACATGCTCGCTGCTACAATGGCGTTGAATTTGTTGAACACGACGAGCTCGAGGACGAGGTACTGACCCAGCTCGCGGTCGACTTGAAAGAGCGATCGCTGGAGGGTACTCTCAACAAATTCATTCTTATCAACATAGCTGCTGAATACTTTGCTATTGTTCGAATGTCGAGTAAGTGTTTGGACTTCCTGAGGTCAAAACTAATACTAATAAACAGCTTTAGATTCTCCAGAGTCCGAGGAGATCAAGCAATCAGTCCTCTTTTTCCTGCAGCTGAATATAAGAACGTTTTCCACTCTTCTTCAAGTCCTTCAGCCAGAGCTCGAGCGTTTTGCTGGTGAAGAAGCCGTATCTGGAGCGGATGGCTTGCCATCCAATGGATCAGAAAAAACCACCGCTGTAGCGCGTCGTGTTCTCCCTGGTCTTCGCCACTACAGCTCCTGGTTAACTATTCACGCCACGCAACTCATCGCCGAAGCCGGCAACGATTCGCTCAATGTGCAAATCAAAGAAATGTGGAAAAGCTACGCCAATACTCTGACTTTACTTGCTTCGACGTTCCCTGTCGATGCTCTGCCGGAGATTGGATACCTGCTTGAAGAAGATGAAGACACTTTGGGGTTCAAACCGTTAGAACATGAGAGTACACTGAGGAGGTATTACAGCCAGGAATCTGGCATCAGAAAACCAAAGTATCATGATCACGGTATAGAGAGATATCATTCCAATATAGAGATGCTTGGGAGAATCCGGGACCTTTTGCTAGATGGACTAGAGCTGCAATTGCAGGAGGTGAGCTTGAAACCGAGCTATCATACAACAGGGCTTACTTTGTCCCTCAGGATAACCCAATCAAACTTGTGGAAGGCGCTATGTTTGCTTACCACGAGGAAGGTCTTACAGAATTCATCGGAAGCCCGGAATGCCACCAAGCAACAATATCTTCCGCGGGTATAGAACACGAAGAAATATCGTACGTCAACGAAAGCATTCAGCCTAACGCAGCATGCGCGTTTGGCGAAGGTGTTTCCGAAGCAGCATCCGTCTCCGTATCCACAAATACTCATCGCTGGGTAGACAACCTCGTCGGCTCCGAAAATGCAGACAATGACACACACAGAGAAGGTTCCCACAACGAGTTCGCAGACCGCATACCGCCAACACCCCCCGGCTATTCCTTTGACGATTCCCCAACCAAGGAAGCAGGCAATGACACCAGCTACGGCGTCATCGGCACCCTAACCGCCCGTGACCTCGTCCGAGATTTAGGGTCCTACTCCCCGCAGGCCCAGCACCAGAGCACCCCTCGACCGACACTTCCAAGTATCCTAAATTCCCCTTTCGCACCACAGCCCGGAGAAGAAACTCCGCACTCACGGCCAAGCACCGCGAAATGCATGCCGACCCATTCTCCGCGGAACTCCCAAAATGGCTTCTCAATGCCACAGCAGTATCAGCCGACTAGCTGCTCTGTCGACTCGAGCATTAGCAGCATACCTGACCCCAGCGGTGCTACGTTTCAGCTCCCGCAAAACCAACCGTTTGGCAATTTTGGCGTCATTGCAAGACCCTCTACTGTCAGCAAGCACCATGGAAGCACGGCCATGTTTGACGACACGGTCTTCCACAGCTCCAGCGTCTTCCATGGAAGTTCTTGGGAGGGTCCCCGCTTGAGCGGTCGCGAGGGGATGGCGGTGCAAACGCCACCGAATGGTCAAGGCGGGGGATAAAACAATTTCACGTAGAGGTCAAGCAACTCTGCACCATCAGTTCAATCCCAGGAAACAGCGAACGGACACCAGAAAAGGAGCAATAATTCCCTGCCCGTCTATGTTCTAAATTCCCAACCCCCAAACACATGGAGGATGAAACTTCCTATCGGGGTATCTACCGTCCTCATACCCGCAATCCCAGAAGAAAGCACCAGGCGCGCTTTTAGTTGTTGAAACCTAGTTGTTGAAACCCTGAACGCCCTATTTCCCGCTATGCCTTGTCGCTGAGACCCTTAGGGTTTTGAGGTTGGCTGGTAGGTTTGCTTGGGGGAGGGGTATCTGTGGTTTGGGATTTCGAAGATCAGCCTGCGGAAGAAGGAGAGGAAGAAGGAACGAATTTGAGTTGATCTGAGGGAAGGTGGACGGGAAGAAGTGAATAGATTGTGTTGGTATTTTTCGAGCGTTTTTCGTGTAGATTCTTAATGCGGTTGTGGACAGGAAGGGAGGTCATTTAGGGGAGTTGGTATTACGTACTGCGGTCCTAGTTCCTTGATGCTCAGGCTTGCTAGCCAGTGTCCCATATCCACGCACTCGTCTAGGGATTTGCCCTGGACGATTCCGGCGACGAAGCCGCCGGCAAAGGCGTCCCTAAGTAGTTGACAAGGTTAGCAGAGGTACTCTTTCGTTCATGAACTTGCGCTCCAAATCTGATTCCATCTCTTCCATGCTTCCTCCACTCCTCCCCTCTCCCACTCAACCACAGATGAAAAGAAACCAAAAAACTCACCCGGCCCCATTAGTATCGCAAATCTCCCCCTCCCCTACCGCCCTAATCCCAAACTCCCTAACCCCCTCCTCCCCCTGCACCTTCACCACCGTCGCCTCCGTCCCCTGCGTCACAACCACCACCCTCTTCCGCTTCCCATTAACTTTCTCCAGCCCGGCGAGGTGTCCTGCAATCTCCTTGACATCCTCCGTCTTCAGATCCTGCGACGCCGCCCACGCCCGCGCCTCCGTCTCATTGCCAATCACATAGTCCCAGTACGGCGCCGTCTTGGCCAACGGCTCTTTGAAGAATTGTGGTATAAAGGGCGCGCTGAGCGAAAGCACAAATATCTTGTTCTTCTCGGCGGCCTCCTGCGCCAGCACCATCGCCGCGTCCGGACACACGGTTAGATGATACCCGCCGACGTAATAGACCTGGGCTTGTTCGACGAGCTTCCAGATCTCAGGGCTCTTCAGATGGCTGAGCTTGTACTCATTGGCGGCCTCGAGGGCCGTGACCATGCTGCGGTTGTGGCCGGTGATGATGACGCCGCAGCGGCCGGTTGGGTGCGTGCTGTCGACGAGGTATTCGGTGCGGAGGCCGGCGGTGGCGCAGGCGTCGCGGAGGGTTTGGGCGTATTTGTCTTGGCCGACGCACCCGATGTAGAGGACGGAGTGGGGGGGGAGGATGTACTGAGGTGGTGGTCAGTAAAAATTGGAGGAGGGACGGATTGGGAGGGGAATGGTGGGGGATAGAGGGTAGGAAGGGGTACCTGAGCGCCTCGAGCAGTGTTCTGCGCAGCACCGCCGGCGATGAGCTTGGCGTTGTGGTTCTGGAGAAGGTCTTCGTAGAGGGGCATGTGTTTCTCCTCGGCGAGAATGGCGTCGTTGGCCTTGACGTCGTACTTCTTGAGTAGGGCTTCATCTCTGCAGAAATGAATTAATGAAGGGTTCGAGTTCGGGTTTGTTGGTTTTTCTGCTTACCCTTGGCCTTGGATGTCTTAGTGGGGACTAGGGTTAGCAACTGATATCAACGGCGAGTATGAAGAACTCACCAAGGAGAGGATTCTCCAAGCAGAGGAGTGCGTATTCTCCTTGAGGTGCCATGCTAGGTTATGCTGTTATGGTACTTTGGTGGGGGTGATGGTGGGGTTAGATGAGGAATTTTTTTGACGTCCGCTTTAAGCAGCGATTAGGTTTCTTCGGCGGATATAATTTGTACCACTAGCCCTTGATCCTATGAATTATGAACAGCATGCATACTGGTGAGTTAGCGGTATAACCATGAAGGCTCCGTGCCTTTGGTGTTTTGGTCGTTTGAAGCGTCAAGTACAGGTGACTTGGAAGTCACATACATCAACAATTCAATGTCAAGACGAAGAGTAGAATGTTTAGAGTGGGTAAATGCGTGTATTCTCTCGCTAGTTGCCTAGCAATCCAAAACACAACATGCGTAGCCTGCGCTTCCTTTCTCTCCCAGCAGCACCTGGATGCTACAGCTCAAGTCCAGATCGCCCAAACCTACAAATGGAGGTCATGCCAGCCCCCAACCCACTCATGGTCGCCGGAGTCCTCCACAACACGCTCTGTCGAACGCATCTTCTGGGTATCCCGGCGCCAATCCTGCACCTTATTGCCCGCGTTCTCTTTCTTATCCCACGCTCCAAAACCAATATTCCCCGACCACACCCTCAACCCTAACCCCCCACGCCAACTTCCAGGATTTGCTCGTTTCTTGTTCGGAGTGTCCGGAGAGCCTTCTGCGCTTTGGTGGAAAGCGCGACGGCGGTTGCCCAAGGCTGCCCATTTGTCCATTATTGTTCGCTTCGAGGGGGGTGAGTAGCGAGGCGTTGGCGGTGCGATATCCTCGAAAACGAAATGGCCGCTGTCAACAACGTCGTTCGCGCCGTCCAAGGAATTGCCGGCCTCTTCATGCCGAGGACTGTTCGTCCGTGAGTTGGTAGCTGATAAGGATTTGAGCTCGGAAAGCGGAGCACGGCGGAGAGTTGGGTCACTGTCTTTGCTTTCCATGCTCCAGCTTCGGCTATTGTACTCGCGGCGTTGTTCAAGTGCTTTCTCATGCTCCATGAATTCCTCTTCGTCTTCATCCCATAGATCGGTCCAACTCTTGGATACGGAGTTGTCGTTCTTTCCGAACACAGAGGATAAGGCGGGTAGAGGTTTGGAAGACTTGATTGGCAGTGAGGCAGTGACAGGTAGCGGATCCGTACGTATAGCATTTCGAGGTACTGGCTGATGCAACGCCATCGACTTGACAGAAGCAGCAAAAGTCGAATCCAAGCCGGACGCAAGAGATGAATTATGCTCAGCCAGAGAGTACCACGAGTCTCGGTCTCTTTCGGAAGCAGGGAACAAATCTTCTGTATAGCTCTCGTTGTCTGGAATGACAGATAATTGACGACGATGTGGGCTCATGTGAAGTGCCTTCGCCCATGGGAACGCAGCACCCTGATCGACTTGGGGGCTTTGGATCGACGGGGTTCGGAGCGGCTCGCGGTTGGCGCTTGCTGGCACGACCTCGCGGTCCTCGTTGCAGAAATCATCCAGTACTTCCTCATCAGTGGTGAAGCTGATGACTTGCTGGAGTTTTTCACGGACGGCAGTAAGGGAACGCTTAGCTGGATCGATGGACATGGCGTGGACAAGCACTTCGAAAGTATCTTGAGACATGTTGGGGAAAATGTCGAAAAGAGACTGGTTGTCTCGAGCGAAGTCGGCGAAGAGGACATCAGACTCGGTTGGCGTTAAGAAGGGATTGCGGGAGAAGAGGATGTTCAGAAGACAAATTCCGACAGCCCACGTATCGGCCTTGGCGGGCGAGTAACCGTTCTCCGCTGGGTCGTACTGCTCTGGAGACATGTACCGGTCACTCCCAACGGAAATATCGTAGCACCAAGCTTCGGTAGTAGCGAGTCCGAAATCACCGAGTTTCATCGAACCATCTTGAGTTAGGAAGATGTTTTCGGGCTTGATATCACGGTGATAGAGTCCTTTGGAGTGCATGTATTCCACCGCACCGACCAGTTGTAGCATAAACTCTCGAACGTTCTCGGTCTCTAACGGGCCTTGACCGAGGCGAATCGCTTCATACAAATCACCCTTTGAGCAGAATTCCAAGACCAAGTATACGTGTGCATCAGTCTCGAAGGAATGGATGAGATTGACAATGTTTGGATGAGACCCAAGTCGGTTATGGCAAGCAAGCTCGACCAGATGGGCATCACCTGATGCGGCCGGACAATTGGCGGAATTTGCTGACTTGCTCGAGCATTTGATCGCAACGAGACCACTAGTGATTAGGTCCTTCGCCAGGAAGACCATGCCGAAAGATCCATGATTCAAAGGAGAGATTGACTGAAAACGCCCATCTAGAACCAGACCCTCAATGAAGCTGTCTTTCATACAATCCATAGCGTTGCGGAAACCGAAAGACTAAAGAATTTGGCGTAGGAAGGCCGAAGTAGTACAAAATTAATCAATCAAGCAATATACAAGACAGCTCTCAGCGCTGAGGTACACAACAAGGCGTCAGGATGTCAAGCTCTGTGAGATAATCTGCAAGCGTAGCGCGAAGGTAGGGTAGACCTCCACTCTGCTGGCCGAAAAGCCGACAATGTTCGAAGATGCTTGAGTTTGTTGGACGATGAGACAAGGTGGCGAAGGCGGAGGATGGTGTTAAGAAATGTCGAACGGTCGTGACGGTCGGTACTGTATAGAGCAAAAAAGTATTATAACTGGAAACACAAACGCTGGATACAAACCCTCCACCCTTCGCTCATGGAGACCAGGAAACTCCTCGTCGTATTTTCAGAGCCTCATGTGCAAATAAGAATGATTTTTTGTTTTCGACGCAAAGGAAATAAATTGGCCGAGATTGATCGGCTTAAGGGGCTCTATCGCTATACTGACAAGGAAAACAACCGAACTGTAGCCGGGATTGATTATAGAAGACTAGTTGTGACTGGCGTAAATGAGGGCGGAGAACAGGATTGGTCTAGGATCGAAGGAGGGGACGCCGATGGAAATCGACAACGGATGTTGCTAGGTTGGTGTAGAGTAGTTCGCTGCGTAGAGTCGTGAGAAGGACGGAAGAAGTCTGAGACAAGAAAAATGGCGGATAATGGTAATCGAGGTCGAAAAGGACGTTTATCGGAAGCTGATGTAGGCCGGAGCGAGAATCGAAGTGTAGCAGAGAGCGGTAGATGAATCTTCGACGTGCGAGCGTCAAGCTAGATCAATTGCTTTCGGCTCCCGCCTCTCGTTCGAGTCACAGCGAGAATGCCGTCGAGATCATAGAAGGCAACCAAGAACTTGAGCTGATTCCTCGAATCCACAAGTAGCTCACGCACCGAAGGTTTGGTAGATAGGTTTGAACTAAAGATGAGAGGTAGGCTTCGACTTGACTGAAGGTTGGAGACGCAGAGTGATGATGGCGGAGGTAGCACCGAGAGTGTTGCTGTAGGCGACAGCTGAGGAATGCGGAAGGAGGGTTGATGACGACAACGGGAAACAAAAGAGATGGGTGTTGAAGGAGGATAGCAACGACAACGAACGACCGATGGGTGAGTTGGAGGTTACTATTGTCCGGTCATGATTGGGGTTGTAGTAGGATCATGTTGTTGTTGTTGATGATGAGGAGTGGCCTTTGATGGGGGGGTATAGGTAGGTAAAGGGAGCTTTGGGTTGGCATAACAAGAAACGGAAAGACGCTTTAGCGCTGCCAAGCCAACATGGATCATCAATATTCCACGACTTTCTTCTCGAGCCAAGTGTCGCACACTTACCTACGGGCAGGCGCATACTACCAGTCTACTCTACTGTACCAGGCACTTTGCACCTGCATGACGGAGTACATGGGGGTGACAGCCTTTAGTTGCTCTCGAATGCCAGACTCGGACACATCATCTGATCGGCAACTCGATTTCTCCTTGGGACAAATCTCTGGGATCCAGATTGGGACATCCATTATGATGGACAATGACGAATCTATGGTACCGAGTCCCCTTGTACTCGTGAGCGTCAAACGAGCCATTAACCAGGCAAATAGAATGGTGACAGGTACAGCTGACGGAGTACCCGTTACTCATCCACGTTATCCACGTATTCTCCCGCACTCGAGCCAATGGCTTGGAATGGCGTCTACAGCCTACCGGTAGACTCGGCTGCTTTACTCCTACACAAATCATTTTATTTGTTCATCATGCGAACGGACTGCGGATAGAAATTAAAAAGCTTGAATGGCGTCTCAAACCTATGGCACCCCATGATCTCGATGATCAACCGACTAGAGTAAACTTGGATGGCTGCGGAGTATTACCTTACTATTGTTACGACTATTTCTAGCAGCGCACGTCAGGTCAGACCCCATGGCCCATCCCAGGGGACCTCTTTGTTTCGCCTGCAAAGCCCTTTCAAAAAAGGTCTGGCCACGTTGCGACCAACAGCATTCATGGCTTTGCCACACCCTTTTCGTCGCCAACTTCCGGACGCGCCTCTCAACGCCTGCAACCAAAAGTATCATGTATTATTCTTACACACTTATGCAACCAACAGCGCATTAAGAGCATTGGCCCTTTTCATAGGTTAGCCTGAGGCACTCTTGTAACGAGTCGGCAGATGCTGCATTGTTGCCATGACAAAGCCTGGGCGGATTGGCAAACGCTGTCAAGTCGCCCCTAAGATGTTTCGTGTGCTGTATGATTAGCTTGATTCGGTTCGAGATGCAGCTTTTATTGCTGGAAGCATGGCTAACTGATATAGCGTTGACAGTAAGCCTCTCATTTGGTTCTGCTGGCTCCTCAGCATCGCAAGAAGATCATAATAATAATACTGCAGCTGCACCCAGCCCGTTAGTACCCGTTATTACTGCAGCTTTCCACGGCTTTCTCTCGAATCGAGAACATGGCACGAGTGTCACGAGTATGCCGTCAAGTACCGGTAGTCATGTACTCCTATGGCCCGCAGGGACATGTACGAGTACCCGCCTCGACATTGCTAGAGCATTCTTTTGTTGTAATGTCACGCTGTTGCTGTCTTATCGTATTATTTGCCTCTCGTCTGACACGAAGAGTCTTACTACTTTCATCCGCCTTTCCAAGTCATTTCAGCCCGGGGCTCAGCGGAGTAAAGGCCGCACTGTGATTCATTGGACGTTCATATATATAATTCATTAATTTGTACAGTATCAGTTCGATACCTATCTAATAATCTACACCTTATTACATTGAATTCAATACACGAGTTATTGCTTGATCCTCCTGCCGTGGCCATCAATCTTCATATGTTCTGAAGGATTCCGGGCTGGATGTTCTCGAGCTTCCGTGATAGCTCTGACCACACTCTCCTCTGTGTCTCTGTTCCTTCTTTGCTTAACACGAAGGGTGACTCACTAACGAGGAAATACTGTCAGCTGCTACTCTTTAGGCACCAGTCATACACAACGAACCTTGAGACATGGCAATCAGCCATGTATTTCCCATGCGTTTCGTTCCCTGCAGCGGCAGCAGCCACCAGCGTCCTGCTCCCCGCCTCTGTCGACCGAGCAATGAGGAATTTTGCTATCTCCAACATATAATGTTGAAGAGTGCCAGTAATCTCTCGTGCAAAGTCAGAGTAACAGGCTCCAGGGGTAAGACAGTTTATGATCACATGAGGTTTCGAGGAATTGTCGATGAGTTTCCCTAGCTCCCGGACTGTGAAAACTTCAAAAAGCTTGGAAACGCCATACCTGCCAGGTGTTAGCGTCAGAGTTTCTGTCTCGTTGAAGGACAGGCCCACCTATTACCCATATTCGCCGTTTGCTTGTTGCTCAATTCCTCAAATATATTGGGGCTGTCCCTCTCTTTAAGAGAGGCCATAAAATGCAGATCTGACGAGACAATGACTAGTCGAGGAAGGACGTTGAATTTCGAATTCGTCTCCTGTAGCTTCGGAAGAAGAAGAAGGCCTAGCAAGAATGTGCTGACGACGTTGGTCGTGATTGTCAATTCGTCCCGCTCCGCCACCGAGAACTTGCTGGTCATCATGCCCGCATTCTCCAACAAAACATCCAATCGCTTCAGACCTTCTGCCCTTTTGGCAAAGTGCTTGACCGATTCATAGCTTGTGAGGTCCAGGGGCCACACCTCTACCACGCCATGACGATTCGTGCTTGCTTCTATTGAAGTTTTGGCTGCTTTTCCCTTCTCGACATTTCGCACCGCAAGGATGATTTTCTCCGCGTTCAGCCGGCTAAAGTGCTTTGCGGCTTCGAGACCCAGGCCGGTATTGGAGCCTGTCACGATGATTGTTTGCCCGGTGAATTGTTCCTTGGGTTTTGGGAGGGAGACGAGGAGTTGAGAGTAAAAGAAGCCGAGGAGGTACGATAATGACATGTTGAGGATTATAGAGTCGACTTTTGCAGATGGACTCGAACGACCACTTTTACACTACATCACACGTACATATATAACCATCGCTCATTACTAATTGCGAATCTACTATTAACAATCATCCAGCAACGAAAACATTCCATTTCTCAATCATCTCCACTTCGTCCATCAACCGACGGAAAGCCCGTCGTCCGGACGGCGGAGGAATTTCCCCCTAAGCGCACAAAGATCATGGACGAACCGCCTTTCCCCAACCGGATACCTACTACTGTACCACAACCTTAGGCCACAACTCTGGACACCACTGCCCTACGAATTATATAAATATAATCAACATTCGTCAATAAAGTAATCTGCCCACCTACTGACTACTCTTAGCCACACCCTCTCCGCGCCGCAATCTCCGACAATCCTTAGCAGAGGATAAACCTCGCAGGGCAATCTCGCACCCACCGAACGCTAGCGTGCCGCATGCAGCTTGACTTGTATTGGTCTTTGTGCCTGGACCCCCAATTCCGAATAATAAAGCAGTCGTGGATCTACTACTGCTATATCTCCGGCACGCCGTCGAGGTAGGGGGGTTTGTTGATGGACACTAAGATGGGGTGCGTTGTGGGGTGCCAGCACTTGACCTCTACGAGACTCATCTGATAGGCTAAAGGACCTCGTCCTCGATGTACCATTGTACCTGCGTGCCAACCATCAAGGGTCTGTGCTTCTAGAACTTTTTACTTCATGACTTTCTATTTAGCTTCATCTTGTCAAACCAACGTTTTTCGTCTTCACCGCTCTTGTTCGAGAGATGTTTTTTCTTGCTTGTGCATCCAACATATGGTGCTAGAAAGTGGGGAGGTCATGGGGAAGTAAGGAGCTATGTCGCCAGCAAATGAGATTCTTCAAACATCTTCTTGTGTTCCGTGAATTGGTCAATCAAAATCCCTTGTTCTTCACCGCTTATCCCTCGCAATTCAAATCCCCACTCGCACCTCACACTACCAAACAAACTTGACGTGATCCATACCCTACTACCTATTACCAAACACCAGAAGCATGTAGAATACCCAAAACCGCCAGAGACCAACCCGGGTCGATCATAACCTCCCACGGTACCTCTCCCTCCAGTCTCAGCGTGCTCCAAATCCTCTTAGTATCATCTACTCCGCAGCTCCTCCATCTCCTTTAGAATTTTCAAATTCCATCCATCGATCATTCCACAAAAAAAACCCCTTCTCTTAATCAAACTCCCATCTTAATAGCTACCTAGTGATGCTGGAATGCCTTGATACAGTTTTGTTTCTACGAATGTGGAGAGTCGAGGAGCTTTATAACGAGCTTTTCGTATGCTTGCTTCGCGTGCTTTAACCATCTTCTCTAAAGGTGAATTATCTACCAGCGAAGAGGCTGGGTCTTTGCTTTGCTTTGCTTTGCTTTACTATATTATATTATTCACATACTATACGGTTTAAAAAACCCCCAAAATCCCACCCGAACCATCCATCCATCCCCCCCCTGCATTGATTACTCCGTAGAGTAATATACAGTACCAGGCGGAAGTGCAGCATCGACGCAGTGCGCGTTGTTGTGGGAAAAGTGTAGAGAAAAAAAAAAGCTATTACTGTATGCCGGTTGTATGTATGTATGTATAGAGCAAAAACCGGGTAAAACCCACAGCCCGTTTGCGCACACTTTGGTGTTGGATGCGCTTTTGGGGCACACGGCCTCTTTGGTCGCTGTGTTGTGTCGAGACTCCCATGCCGCTCCTAACCAACAGCCTTCGCACCCTCGCGCTCAAGTAGCAGGCGCACAGCTTCTCGTACCACGCAAAATAAAAAACGGATTGTGTAGATTCCTTTGGATTTACCACTGATACGCTACCACTACCATACCTCCTCCTCCTCCTCCTCCTCCTCCTCCTCCTCCCTCCCTCCCACCATCCAACCCAATCCAAAGCGCCAACCAATAGTTCCGTCAATCGCACCAACGTAACAGCGCACACAGACGCACCCATCCCATTCCATTCCCTACCAAACACACGTGCGAAAGAAAAGAAAAACATCATCACTGCTTGCTTGTTCCCAAATCTCGGAGGGTGAAAAGCTTCATTTCGCTACCTTGCACTGTCTCTCCCTCCCTTCTTTTCTCTCTCTTCCTGCGCACTCGCATTATTCTCTCTCGGTGGCGCGTGGGTGGGATCTTGGAGTGAGGGTTGGTTGGTTGAGGGAGAAGGAAGGGCATGTATGTATGGTGATGGAAGGGGGTTTTAGCGGGGAGGTGTGGGTTAGGTGGGTTAATGGAGGAGGTTTTGAAGGGGTGGGGGATGTGGGTTAGGTATGGGAGGTTTGCAGGGGTATTGAGAGTTACTGTAGTTAACTGTCTTGAGCACGCTTTGGCCTTTAAACGATGGCTTCTCCAGTCTCTGCGTCGACAGAAGTCTTTTCGGACCATCTTTTCTAAACCGCTTCTCATTCTCGTCTTCACTCCCACTTCCTCGTCAGCTCCACCCCCCCTCCTTCTTCCCTCCACGCCGCCGCCCCCCTCCCCAACTCCCTCAGCACCTTAAATCCAGCCATTCCTCTCAACGAAACCCTCAACCCTTGTGGACGGGCCCGGGCAACTCTTGTTGTTCGAACACTACGCGAATTATATGGTGTGAGAGGAGGGTTGAGATAGAGATACCAGGGCGAGTTGTTTGGGTTGTTTGGGGTTGAGGGATGGTTGGGCCAGTGCTAGGTTAGGGGAAAAGACGGGTTGGGCTGTGAGGAAGTTTGAAAAATCCCCCAAAAAAAAACCGTCAACTTGACGAAAACAGAAAACCGGGCGTTTTCGCAGCAAGCGCACAAAATGATTGAGATTACAACTGGTCAAACACTTCCCGTAAGCTGCAACAATATATTGGATAGAGGGATGGTGGTAGCATGAGCCTTGCTAGGACGTGGGCTGACGGGTGAGTGATAAGAGAGGGATATAGAATGGAAAGAATGGAAAAGGGGGTTGAGCGAGAGAATTTGACAAGATTAAACATAGACATGATTGTAAAATCTCATGTCGAGGACAGGACGCTCGCAAGTATACGGTTCCCTTCAAAGATCACGAGAGGGGTGGGCGGACTAAGCGACTGGGTATTTAGCAATTTGTTTAAATAACCCTTATGATCGTCTTGGCGAAAGCAGCTGAATCGCCTCGTCGGATATCCGATAGTGAGGGCGAACCTCACAAAGCCCACTCGTCCACATCATCGGTCTCTGATACGAACGGCTCATCAATGAGTTTGATGGCGAATTCGCCGCATAGAATACTGTGGTTCACCAGCAACGTCAGCACATCCGTACCCTGAATTCAAACTGTGACAGTAATGCGGGTAGGAAAAAGACGAGACTCACCACTCCCTCCCCACCAACCCATCCAATTCCTTCGCTTCCCTCTCCCTCCTTCCTCCCCTCCCTAGACTCGCCTGCAATTCCCTAATCCTCCCCCTGACCGTCACCCCGGCGCCTTCCATCACCTTGCGCCCCAGACACTCGCTATGGAAACCATGCTGGCACGACGGAAACACGAAAAACTGCTTGCTCAACAGCGGCAGCTCACACACCCTGCACTTTTCGCCGGGCTCCACAATCGCGTAGCGGTGATTCAAAGATTTGATATCGGCTTTGATGGCTTCGGCGGTGGTTTGCGAGGCGTCCATTTCTTGGTCGAGGGCGCTGATGGAGCGGGAATATGATTCTAGGGCCTGGCAGATTTCGTCTTTGAAATCATCAATGACAACAAAATCCGGGAAGAACGGGATGAGATCTTCGATGCGCAAGAGATCGCAGCGTTTAAGAAAGTCGTTGGCGGTTTTAATACTACCCACCCCTTGCTTACTGATCACTTTCTTCGCGACCGCCAGCCACAATTTCTTGCGCAAAGCGGGATCGCTGTCAGCAGGTCTGTCGGCAACAAGGGACGCGAGGTCGATTTGGTCGTGCTTGAGTGCCAAGTCAACGGCCGAGGCGTACTGGCCCATGGAGGAGTATATGTGGACAGCGGATTGAACTCGGGCATGCTGGATACAGAGGCGGAAGGCGAAGTCGGCGTCATACGCTGGGCTTTGGGAGAGGGATTGAGTGGAGAGGTAGGATAGGAGGGCGGACTCGGAAGGAGAGGGGTGGGAAGCGTAGATGGAGATGAGGGTGTTGTGGATGGCGGCGTCGGTGGAGTGGAGGGTAGTGACGCAGAAGTTCAAGTAACGGACGGCTTGATTTTGGGTGACGGGAATGGGGTTGTCTTTGTTGTAATTAAGGAGTGCGGGGATGAGGTTGCGAGGATTAAGGTCTGGATGGCGCATCAGGATATCGACCATTTCAGTAGCCGCATGAGCCATGAGGACGGAGCTATATCTGTAAAAAGTGGCTGGGTCCGTTTGCTGTTTCAGCACGTCGAGAGTTTCCTGCCATCGCTCTCGTTGTACCCAGTATTCGAGCACATAATTGTAGTCATTAATCGCTGTGGCATAAGAAAGCAATTCTTGCTCTCGTCCATGGCTGCTGATGATCTCATATGTTGTTTTTCGATCAAGATCAGCTTTATACTTGACGACAAAGTCTTGAAACTCCTTGCGGATAATAGCGAGCTCGTCCTTTGTCTCTGCAGTATTCGTGTTCTCTGCTAGCTGTGCCTTGGTAGTGATGGTATCATCGAGTGAGTTCAATTTTGACATGAATATTTCAGTGAGCCAGCTTGCAATCATCACTCTTTGCATGATGGACGACTTTTTATATGTTGCTAACTTGGTCAAAAGATATTTTCGAAGCGCATCATGCTCGCCATGATCGATGAAAGTTAGAGCAACTTGCTCAAAGGGTCTGCTGCTCTTTCCATACACACTTGCTGCCTCGAGGTATTGCCCTTTGCTGATCAGGTAATCTCCGGAAGCAGATGCAACAGCGTCTTTCTGAGAGGGTGACCTTGCATATTGCGAAGCTAGATCATATTTCTGCTCTTTAAGCATTATCTTCCATATATCGCGATCTTCGTCTGTTATTACAATTTCAAATATTTCTTGGGTGGTAAAGAGCCAATAGGTATTCTTCTTTTGATCTGCTAGGAGGCATAGCACACTTTCTCCACGCTCAAGTACGGCTTGATCATACACGACATGTTCATCCAGTCTCTGCATCGCCACTATTCTACCTTCGACGGAGCATATTATGTGCCACTGAGAGAGAGCAACGCCGTATATGGACTCTGAAGTGGCTTTCTTTCGGCCACTCGTACCCACAGAAGCAGGTATCTGAGATCTCGATAACATTTTAGAGTTGTTGAATATGTTGGTACCAAGACTAGGTAACACTGTCGACGTCTGCAATTTCCCATGCAATATTCCTTGCGCGTTAAGCCAGGCATACAAACGCTCTCCATCGACATTCTCAACAGAGGACATGTCTGGCGAGTCAGGAGAAATATTCAAGGATGAAGGAGCATCTTTGGCGTTGGGAGATACTTCGTGGAAGGTAGGAGTTTCTGTTTCGAATAGCTTCGTAAAAATCGACCCTGATCCCTCTTGTCCAGGACGTCCTATACGTCCCAGAAAGTGCAGTAATTTACTCGGCGTCGCGACCATCACCCTTCGAGTATCATATCGCCCTTGGACCAAGTCCACTAGCAAACCCGTCACCGGTCCATCGGTCGTTTTGTAGACTGCTTTCAGATATTTCTCTTCTCGTCGAGCAAACCCGCTTGATGGCTCCATGTACACCTCGTAGACGTTACCATCTGATGAACCGACCAGGATTTCCCGTGTCGAAGCTGTAGGCAAAGATGGGTTCCAAGCTATGCTTTCAATGACCACGCCCTTCAACCGTGATAGCGCCTTTGGCTGCCTGGATTGCGTATGAAGATAGTAGTTCTCGCCAGAGGTGGTGGTAATTATCAGGTGTGAAGCCGAAGGGTCAAGGAACATGCGGCGGATTAGACCGACCTCTGATGTCTTCTTGGGCAAGTCGATATCTGGAAAGAAGTGGCAACTTAGGTTGACAGCGGTTGAAGCATTAGGAAGCGGACGAACCGTCTATATCCCGGGGACTGTCAAGGTCAATCCGTAAGATGCGCCCGGTGGATAACGCAAGTACCAGGACATTATTAGCTACCTGCGCAGCGACGAAATCCGAGGATATGGAGAATTGGAGCTGGACTCGTTCGACTTTGAAGATGGGTAGAGACGTTTCTGTGAAGTCCTGCAGAGTATTGGAAGCTCCGAGACCGTCAGACACAGTAGCCATGACTGCCAGTAGCTCTCTACTCACAAAAGCCTCTTCTGAGGCTGATTTAGTCGTCCATGTCTAAATTCCATAGGCAGCCAGAGCAGAGTACCTGCGTGGAATACATGCTGTCATAGGGCTGGAATTTTTGGCTAGCGAGCCACTAACGCTTGACCTACGTCTATCTTGCAAGGGGCATCTCAACACAGACTTACGGAGCCAGGGCAGGTGAGAGCCAGGGGAGCTATTGACAGGAGATCACAATGTTGGCGGTGACGAGATGCTCATGGTAGTTTTGATCAAAGTCACTATACTATCAATAATATCCCGAAACGGAAGCTGGAAGGAGGTCATCTGTTCTGGAGAAAGCGATTGAATAGTTCCCCGTGGTAAGACTATCGCTATGTTTGGCTCTTTCTCTTGTACCGACGAGCTGAAAACGGTTTCTTGATTGAACTCCTCTCTGGGGGGTTACTCAGCCGATTACCAAACGTTTCACATATCTCAGGTTGACCATCAGAGCGGCTATCAAACCATTAACGTCTCTTTAAAGAAAGAATGGGATCACATGCTCGTTGTTTGAAGATAAAGAATATTTAACCGGTTGCGGAACGGGATTGATCAAAGTACGACCAGAAACTTATGCAACAAAGAGGTTGATATATCGACTGTTTTGAAGATGCATGTTCAAAGTTTCAAACGATCGCCATGATCCGACCGGCGACAGCTTAGAAGGGCTTCGGGTTCGGCAGATGAAAAGGCAGAGAAACGCAACTCTGAATAAGAATAATCCCAGCATGTAGAAACAGAGTATCACCGCCGAAATCTGGCATGCTGCACATGAATATGACCTACCATCGATGATCTCCATGAGATTTGCGTGGAGCGTAGGATCTAGGCCCATCTTCTTCCGCAGAAAGAAAACACCCCATGGTTTCCGAACCACGGGCATGGAGGAGTTCCTCCCGAATCTCGGAAACAGAGATGTCAAATCTTTGATACCGACGCATTCGGAAAGCGGTGAGGATTTCAAGTACACGAGACTCGGAATTCAGCTCAATCTTTGTTTGATACTCGCTCCATCTTGCCGTTATCGGTCAGTAACACGAAGGATGATGTCAGAGCAATCACATGAACTGAGTGAATGTAAAAGATTGGTCAAGGTCAAAGTAGCAATATGGAAAATGAAGTTTCTGACTTTGGGCAAGTGAAAGAAAGAGAAGAATTGTCAACCTTACTAGGCCCGAAACCGACATGGTCGTTTTCAATGAGCAAGGCAGGTGTTCTCATTCTTTAGGGATTTCTACCAATATACACTTCGAATGAGGATATACAGATTGGCATCTGTGAGGTTGAGAAAGCCTTCAGGATCTGAGCATGTGATCAAATGACTTCGGTGCTTTAACTTTTACTTGTAACTTGTAAGATACCGTAGTCGGCTAGTGCTGCTGGATCGGAAGATTTCCCCGAGTCTGCAGCCCGAACACGAGCTCGAAACGCCTTCCGCCCCTGTCTCTCTCTCTCTCTCTCTCTCTCTCTCCCCTCTCAATCATAGCCGCCATCTTCGGGCCGGCCGTGTGACGCGGGGAGTTCAAGCAGAATTTTTTTTGGTCAAGCTGACGCATTTCCCAGTCTTTTGGCGCTCCTAGCCATGGTCCTACTGTTTCGCTGATATATATATCCTAAGTTTGACGCTTCGAAAAAAGTTTCAGGTTTCTGTCAGAATCCTTCCCGCTCTCAAGAAATCTGTCAGCTCAACTGACCGCCGCATAATTCGTCCCAGAATGGCCAGCCAAATGTTCAAACGCTTCATCTCCTACGTCGGCAAGGTCAAGCTCACAGACCTGCCTGAAATTTGGCAAAAGCCCGTGAACGAGGTGCTGACAGCTGCTGAGAACACTGTACGTTTCATCTACTGGGTTGTGCTATCATTGCGAATTTAGTGATCTAACAGACACCTGTGGCCAGAATCCAATAATCAAGCAAGCGGAGATCAAGTATGCCGTACTAGCTAAGAAAGGGAGAAAATTGGTTTTGTTGACCGTAACTCGCAGAGGCGCTCAGCCACATAAATCCCACAAGGATCCCAGTGATCCGAAGGATGTAATTTCGGTCCGTTTGCTCAAGGAGAGCGGCTCGCGCGTGGATACGATCCACGTTCACCAAGATGGCACCAGCAAGCGCAAGTAGATGCGGCAATGTTTACCATGCATTATTTTCCCCTCCTTATCAGGACTTGCTAAGGGTGTGGTGTGCATACTATTGGGATTTGGGAGCCCAGATGGGTATATCAACGCTACCTAGCAAAGAGTAGAGCTATGAAATGTGGCGTGTCTTTTATTCTCCTTTCCTCTGTGACCTGTCGCCTCTTATCGAAGCACTATCTTTCACTCTCATCCTAATTTATGACTCTTTGCTCAAACTTCAAATTCTCCCTTCATATGTCCTGTATGAACGGCAATATATATTGTACATCTACCTCTCGGCCAAAAGGCTAAGCCAATTGACACAGCAGTAGATTTTGTATATTCCTAACAATATAGACTAATTCTCTTCAAGACGCCTAGGGAGAGAAACAACTGGTCACTGGTGGCGAATGAGTGTGTCCACAACTTTACAAACAGAACTGTGAAGGTTTGAGCATGCTGAGCAGAAGTCATCTCAAGCTGCTAAGAGAGAATCATGATTGATGATTTCTGATCAGCCACGACAGCCATACCTCAGGACGATATATAGCGTTCATGCAACAAAGTGCGTTGACTTGCTCAATATAGCAATTTAAGTAGACTATCACAGCGCCCTCAGGCTGCTCATACTGCTAACTAAGAATGAACGTACATAAGAAAATGGCTTGTAAATTCATGTGCTAGTTGACTGGTAGTCTATAAGGTAGGTACCTAAGGTAGGTCGGGCTGTGAGCCTGTGAAGCCTGTGATATTGGGCAGAGCAATAACGGGACTCAGAGCCTAGAGGTAAGCTCGACCTTGATTAAGCTTACTGCATATGCATGACTGATGATTTAATGAAGGCTCTTGCCTAAGATTCTCAGACGTGTCACACTAATCTTTAACGAGGTTAGTCGATGCTTACTATGCGTGCACACGATGCAGGTGAAATTTGTTAACTCCGCATGCGTAGACTCCTTCATTCATAACTCTGTAAGTCCGTTTATGGAAACCTCATATCCTCATTATGGCTACTATAGGTCGCTGGGCCAGAAATTATTTTACACGTTCTGCTTCGCCACCTAGGAGATTTCTAAACAGCGGCTTCAAAGTCCTCAGCGGCGCTGAGCAGATAGAGGAGGAGAACTGGGACTGGTATGAACCGGGCCTTTTCTACCCTGTTCATATTGGTGAAGTCTTCCGATCGCAGTACCAAGTATTGGGCAAACTTGGCTACGGTTCGCGGTCGACTGCATGGCTCTGTCGCGATCTCAGGTGGGTGCATCGCCATCAGGCTCGCACAACACTGACTGCCGATACCAGAGGGCACAAATACGTTACTTTGAAAGTGTGTGAGCAGGATTCTCCAACCGTTCGCCGCGAGCTTGCGGCCTACAACCATCTTGGCACAATTACGACGAGCAATCCCGGCGCGTTACTCGTTCGGCAGCTTCTTGATTCTTTCAAAGCTACGGGGCCAGCTGGTGAACATCAATGCCTGGTTCACGAGCCTCTGGGCATGAGCATGGAGACGCTGAGACAGCTGAGTCCCGGACGAAAGCTCCCCGAGAATCTTCTTAAAGTCTTCCTAGCCCATTTACTCCGTGCTCTTAACTTCTTGCACACAGATGCCGAAATGATTCACGCAGGTAATAAGAGTTTTGCTTGAGCTTTTGGCCTTTCATCCCGCCATGCTCTGCTGGGATCGTGCTAACTCCGTCTCTGCCAGATTTGCAAGCGAGAAACGTCCATCTCAGGATCGAAGAGGACTCAATCCTCGAGGATTTCGAAGCGGCCGAGCTAAGCAACCCAAGTCCTCGTAAAGTCGATGGAGACCGGGTGATCTATGAGTCTCGGGGACTAAAGCGGCCCAAAAAGCCCGGTCGTCCAGTACTTTGCGACTTTGGCGAAGCCCGCTTTGGCAAGGAGACGTACAACGACGACATTCAACCGTACGTCTACCGAGCACCGGAAATCATACTTGATATTCCGTGGACCTATAGTGTTGATATATGGAACGTTGGTGTCATGGTGAGTGTGTCCAATGCAAACGTTTGGTGTTTCCCTGCACAACATTTTCGTACAGTTCTAATTGGCCTGCATTAATAGATCTGGGACGTGTTCGAGAACAAGCACCTATTCAACGCTCAGGATGGCAACGGCGAAGGCTCCAGCCTCCACCACATGGCTGAAATGGTTGCCGTGCTGGGACTGCCTCCGCTGGATTACCTTCAGCGTACTGAAACATCGTGGCAGTACTTTGATAATACTGGCAGCTGGAAAGGCGCAGTCGAGGTTCCGGATATCTCCTTGGAGGACTCCGAAGAACAGCTAAGTGGTGAGAACAAAGCTTTGTTCTTAGATTTTATGAGGAAGATGTTGCATTGGGTTCCGGAGAAGAGACAGACAGCAAAACAGCTGCTTGATGACCCATGGCTTAGCAACTGAAGCGGAAATCCGATAACGCTAGTGGACTTTAATGCCGGCTGTGGTTCATCGCCTAAGTAGGAAAGGTAGGAAAGAAGATAGTCCCCCTGAACTACCAGAAGGCGCGCCTCTAGGATCGGAGTGGTATTCTTCCTTCTTAGATTTGGTCGCGCAGGATAAGCAACCTTTCAATTCTTCCACATCCGTCGCTGGAGTTTTCACCTTGGTCAAAGGTCGCTCGAAAAGCGAAAATTACCTCCAAAGATCATTTTGGCCGTGGCCTTTTAAGATCGGTCTACCACGGTCCATACCTGGTTCTCAGCCTGGTTGGCATGGTTCACTTTCTATTCATTCCATAAACAGGACTGATGGACATATCTTCCACATATACACTATCACTTAGTCCTCTTCTCTCCACCTAATTCTCGACTCCAACGACCCCTGTGAACCACCTGCAATGATTTCTAGCAGACCCATGAGAAGCCCAGCATGACAGCACCGAGAATCCCAACCTCCACCCATGCCGCCGCTCCAAAATTCGAGGCTAGTACAGAGACGGTCTGCACAAGTGATCCATTTCTTGAAGGCTGTAGATGATAAAACAAAGTCTCTAGCCAAAAGAGGCTATTACAATCCAAATTTACCCGGTCGAAAGGATTAGTACTCACCTTTGTGCCTTCTTCGGCAGAGCAAGCCCAAAATACTCCTAAGCAGGGGAGCAAAGCCGGTATCTGCCCCATTGAAATACGGAGCGAGTCGGCCGGGTTTGACGCTGGTATTTTGGCGTACTCGTACTGTTTACTCCTCGAGTTGGACGGAACTACAAACTTGAGCAATATAATACAGCTTTATAGCGAAAATTGCCCAATTCAACGCTTCGACGTCGGTCTCACCTGGCAAGGGCTCGTACGGCCCGAAGGTTTCTTCGACATTAGTAAGTTCGTGAACGAAAGATGATGTTTCATCTGGGAAGCAGACGGATAAAAGCGTAAGATGAACTATACAGGTGCAGGCGGTATGGTATCTGGGAGTCTGAATGGTTGGGGGAAAACTTAAGACGAAGAGTCGGATTCAATTCAGTCCTGTCGGGGGGGGTGAAATTAGCAGAGTACATAGTGTGAGCCCCAAAACCAATTTTAGACGGGAAATGGCGCAGAAGGAATAAGGAGGATATAAGGTCGGTTCTACAGTAAGTCAACCAATAAGCCTGGACAGAAGGGCCCCAGAGGGCACGCGATCTACCTTATGTACTCGGCTCGTATATATATCTTTGAAAATCTTCAGACAGGAAACCTTGACGTGATCCTACCCTCCTCCATGCCGCACCAAAGCCGGTTTTTTGTTATTCTGCTCCCTCCCCCCATGCTCCCTCCCTCCCTCCCTGCTGCTTCTCTCCCTCCCTCTTTGCTCCCCCATGCTCCCCCATGTTCCCCACATGCTTCCCCCATGCTCCCTCCCTCTCTGCTGCTCTCCCATGCTCCCTCCCTCCCTACTGCTCCCTCCCTACTGCTGCTCCCTCTTCCCCATGCTCCCTCCCTCTCCCATGCTCCCCCATGCTCCCCCATGCTCCCCCATGTTCCCCCATGTTCCCCCATGCTCCCCCATGCTCCCCCATGCTCCCTCACCGCTCTCTTCCCGAATCAAACTAAAACGGCACTTCTCGAATCCTACAATCATACAATCCTGAGTTTGGGTGGGGTGTACTGTGTAGAGAGCTGGGTGGGTCATGGATGTTGTGGGGATGTTGTGGTTTAAGGTAGGGGTTTAGGGGTTTAGAGGTTTAGTGAGGGGTTTAGGGGGTTAGGGGTTTAGTGAGGGGGGGGGAAGGGTGGGTGTGGATGTGGATGTGTGAGAGGGATGGGGTGGGATGGGATGGTGGGAGGCGGTTGGGGTCATTTTGTCGAATCGCTTTTATAATACAAGCATTCAGAATGGAGGAGGACTTGTGAGGGACTGCAAAATTTTCTACCAATTTTGCATGTATCTAGGATGGCCATCTCACGTAAGCACCATAGGTCTCATATAAAAATACAACTGTTGATGGTCTGTGTCCAAGGCATTAGACGAATTGCTCCACTCGCTCCGCTTCGGCTTCCCGCAGCACCGACTTCGTTCTTGCCCCCTTATCAAACAATCTGCTTCAAAAACGGATGCAACAACAACTCATCCGCACTCGGCCTCTTCTCATGATCAATCTCAAACGTCTTGCTCAGGAATGATTTCCCCTCCTCACTCACATACTCGGGGATCTTTGGTTTCGCGCTGGAATTCCCAATCTGGAAGATGGCTTGCAGCTGCGAACAATCCGGGAACGGGTGGTTGCCCGTGAACATTTCGATGATGAGGCAGCCCAGGGACCAAATGTCTGCTTTGCGGGTGTACGATGTTTGTTTGACGACCTCGGGGGCCATCCAGAAGACGGAGCCCTGTAGCGAAGGACGATGGATGTGGCCGCCATTTTTGGCAGGTTGGAGGATGGCTGACGCTTCGACGCGTTTGGAGATGCCAAAATCGGAGATTTTGATGTTGCCTTTGTTGTCAACCAGAATGTTGGCGCCCTTGATGTCCCGGTGGATGATGTCTCTGCCATGCAGATACGACAGACCGGCGAGGATCTGGCGGACGAAGTTGCGAATGAGAGGTTCCTGGAGTTGGCCATACGAGGTCAACATAGCCGCCACCGAACCACCGGTGATGTATTCGAGGAAAATATTAAAGTGCTCGTTGTCAGAGTTGGAGCCCAGATATTGCACAATGTTTTCGTGCTGGAGATCTCGAAGCAGATCAATCTCGCGTTTGAGAGCGGCGACCATGCTCTCCTTTCGCTTATCCATGGTGCTATTGCTGTTTGACGGGACTTCGACCTGTTTGACTGCCATCAACTCGCCGGTAACGGAGTGCAGAGCGAGGAAGACACTGCCGAACGAGCCTTGGCCGATAAGAGCACCTCGAATCCACTTGACGTCGCCCCAAGAGTCGCCTTTGAGGAATTGGTCGAGCTCTTCGTCGAGCTCCTCACCATCTTCGGCGAGGGCGTGGCTAAGGTGATCGTTGAGAGAGCCACCTGCCTCTGTGGTTGGACCGCTGCTCTCTGATTCATCGAAATAACTCTGTAAGGATGACTGGCCCTCTGAAAGGGCAACGTCACCATTGGTGGGTTGTGAGTCACTTTCGAACGATACGTAAGACTTCCTGTTAGGCTCGACTGGCGATTCTTCTTGCAACGGCTGTAGAGAACTCGAAGCGATGGAGTCGCGGTACGCTGTCTGTGGTAGTGCAAACTTTGATACGGAAAGAGGACGTGGACCTCCACGGGCCGGACCTCCAGCTAGCCATGCATCCGCAATATTGGGTAGCGGAGGAGCATCTTTGAGGCTTGGTGTAAAGCTGATATTGCTGGCAACGCTGATTCGGCTGGCGGCTCTGCTCAGCCGAGCTGATCGCCGCATCGACATTCGCACAGCCTTCTCAATTTTCTCTTTCTCGTGATCCGGAAAATACGTTGTCAGTTCTTGGCTAATCATCTCGCTTGGTGGACGACCGCCCGACCAGAACTCTTTGATCTTTGGTTTTGTATCTCGGCGAGAATCCGCCCGCTCAGGATGATTCCAATCTTGAACTGTGGTGCTATTGGTTCGCGGCCGCGCAGCCGGCACGGTCGCGCCAAAATTGCGTGATGGCTGGAATGATGCTGGGGATAGTGGGTAGCTCAATTCTCCCCAGTTCTCGCCAGTCAACTTTTGCACCTTGAGTTTGCTTTGAGGGTTATTATTGGAAATTGTCTTTACATGCACATCGTTGTGCTCCTCGAATGATATAGAAGCAGCTTTGCGCAGGTCATCGTCATCAGGTTCGCCGGCATGGATTTTCCTCAATATTAGTCGACCTCGTTCACTTCCTTTCAGATCCGTACAAATTCGCACAAGCTCCGAATCAGGGATACGGCGACAGTTATTGGGATCCGGATAGATGCCTTCCAAAAGGTAGAAACAGTAATTCTTCGAGTGGTGCTCCGGGAGGTTGAGCTTCCGCAATACGTTGAGAATGATCTGCTCTACCGTCTTGCAGTTCTTGATATCGAGTACTTTGGTCTGCCCACTGTTGTATATCACTCGTATATGAGGCGAGCCTGGCGCGAGTGTGCCAACAGTAGAGTCCATACCTGGGTTCTGACGGCTAGGTGTCGCCGGTCGACGCCCCGAAGCGGTGTTTGCGGATCCAGGATTGCTGGTGATGCCTTGTTGCTGGTCTCTGCGTGAACTTTCTACAGGGCTCATGCCACCGTACCGTCGAGGCCGCAAGCCTCTTCCATCGGGCTCAGCAAAAGGTGAGCCAGGTCTATTGAGACTAGAGATGTGATGATTGTCTACCGCTGATGGATCACCTTGACGTGATCGTTGGTTAGCCGGAGGTGGTAAATATGTCCGCTCTTTGGTGTTGTTGAAGTGGCGTGGAGATCCGGAGGATGAGGGTGTGTAGGATGTATGAAGCTGGCGGCTATCCAAGGCAGCGATGGAGTCCCTGGTACGTTTCTTGTGGTTCCCCACAGCTTTGGTCCTAAGCTGCTTGATGGCAACGAATATTCGCACCCGATCACCAATTTTCTTGATGCCCATCTCCTTCAGCACACTCTGGTCGCATTCGATAAGGTTACTTCCGGTGACATTATTTTCTGAGTTGTAGTGTCAGGTTTCGCAGGACTTCCAACCGGATGTAGCAAAACAGGATGATATATAAGGCCTGGCAAGCTTACCTTTGAAGAGTCGCTCGTATTGAGCACAATTTATCACGCGCAGCCATTCTCCAACACGTTTCTCATCCCAGTTCCTGCGTGCCGGGTCTTTGGTTAATCGTAGCTCGTGATACAAGGACCTAATGTTTGCCATGAGGAGCTTACCGAACAGAATCAGGGCCATCTAATGCTTCTGAGAACTCCGACTCGGTCGGACTAGCGAAAGGAGCGTTGTGCGTAGCCCCGACGACCGACGTGCTATGATTCGACAAACCAGCAGAGTACTGGCCTGCTGAATTCGTCTGACTGGAGCCCATTCCCATTGACGACGGGTATGGGGCCTTGGGGGCAAGCATCGCCATGGCTCAGGCCTCCCACCTCTTCCTCCTTAGTACCCCAGACCAACCATTCGAGAGGAGCCGTCCAAGGATTCCGCGACGGAGACAGATCCGGTGAGGGTGATGAGAGGGAGAGTTGGTCGGGCTCACGAGTGGGATGTGGAGAGGTTGAAGCAGCAAGACACGGGGGATGCGTCAGAAATTATGGGATTAAATTCGACCTGCGAATAGATATGATGACTGGTGAGGTGTAAGGAGGTCAGAAGATGCACGAAGATTGTGTGTAATGATTAGAACTATTGTCGTTCAATGAATTGCTGAGGGAAATGTGTCCGGGTGAATGTTCCTTGTTTCGAAGTTTGGGCGGGGCAGGGGTCCTTGGGGTGTTTCAGGTGGGGTAGTAGAACTAGGCTCAAAGCGAGTACTTCGCTGCGGGTCAACGGCCCTGCCTAGGTAGCGAGTGGGATAGTGACCGAATCAAGACTGCAATAGCACTTAGGGAAACAGTTGCGCTGGATGGGGATATTCGGTTCTATCGCAAGTGATGATCATGGGATGGTATCAAGCCGGCAGATAAATGAATCCTAATTTAGTAGTAGAATAGACAGATCCAGCTGAGGGGAAGATGCGATGGTCTTTGTCTTGCTCGCGACAAGAAGAGTATAAGACTGGCAGGTACAGCAAGCATGGGCTTCTGATTGGGCGAGGCACAGAGTTTCAGCCCTCACGGAAGTCCTTCTCATGCCCACGATCAAACGATCCAACGATCCTTGGTTCACACCCTCTTTTCTCTTCCCTCTTCCGTCTCGTACTGGTGTGTTCAGCCAAGCACAGCGCTGATGCGATGCTACAAGATCGTTGCCATTCACCATCACTAAACACAGTTTACCCATAGACTGATTCCGTGAGATGTCGGATTGCTTCTCTACTTGAGTTCTTTCCGTCTCAGATGACGAGATGCCGATGGTGACTGGAGACAACAGCCAATAGGGCGGCTGCTCTCTTGGTGACATACGGAGTACTCCGTACAGTACTGACAGTCATCATTCATCAATCAATGCATCATCGCATCATGGCATCATCCACCAATCAACCTCAAGGTATGAAACGCTGGCCGATAGGCTATGTAAGCACGTAAGGTAGTACTGTAAGAGGTACAGTACCTCATCACCTTAATAATGGTACTGCCGTCCTGTAATTGTAGAGAGAGAGAGAGAGAGAGAGAGAGACAGGGGCGTTTTGGGCTCGTGTTCGGGCTGCAGACTCGGGGAAATCTTTCGATTCAGCAGCACTAACCGACTAGAATACGGTATCTTACAAGTTACAAGTAAAAGTTAAAGCACGCAAAGTCATTTGATCACATGCTCAGATCCTGAGCGACTTTCTCAACCTCACAGATGTCAATCTGTATATCCTCATTCGAAGGGTTTATTGATAGAAAAAACACCTAGAACTAAAGAATTAAAACATCTGCGTTGCTCATTGAAAACGGCAATGTCGGTTTCGGGCCTAGCAAGGATTCTTCTCTTTCTTTCACTTGCAGAAACTTCATTTCCATATTGCTACTGTAATCTTGACCGATCTTTTACATTCACTCAGTTCATGTGATTGCTCTGACATCATCCTTCGTGTTACTGACCGATAACGGCAAGATGGAGCGAGTATCAAACAAAGATTGGGCTGCATTCCGAGTCTCGTGTACTTGAAACCCTCACCGCTTTCCGAATGCGTCGGTATCAAAAGATTTGACGTCTCTGTTTCCGAGATTGAGGAGAGACTCCTCCATGCCCGTTGTTCGGAAACCACGAGGTGTTTTCTTTCTGCGGAAGAAGATGGGCCTAGATCCTACGCCCCACGCAAATTTCATGGAGGTCATCGATGGTATTCTACGTGGTGCTGGCGACGAACCTTCTTTCTAGTTACAGAAGAGCCTAGAGGTTACCAAACAGACAAATCGACACGTCGATTGAGATCGAGGCTCACAAACAACAAGTTCACATGGCTAGATGATCATGTGACCAAACAGCGAACGGAAGCTCATGTCGAAGTGACCAGCTTGCACATACATAGACCTACGATAACGCGAAGCTCGTGATCTGTTACTCGCATGATCAGCTAGCAACCTCAAGCATAACTCTTCATCGTTCATTTTATCGATGTGATTGCACAATGTACAACTGATCTACGAGATATACTGTTTAGAATTTTGAGTTGATACGGTTGAATCACTTTCGAGTCGGATTTGCAGCCCTTCACCCCTGCCGCCTCTTCTCAAAACCCGAAGAAACCTGATACTTTCACAGCTAGAATCAAATCCTTAATAACCCTCCTTGGTAGCACCGTTGAGAGCGGTGGGAATCGAACCCACGACTTTAGCGTTCCTCAACGGTGGCCGCCTTCCCCTAGCGCTTGAGTAATTACCGTAGTCTTCCATGGAGGCCAACTAGTAGGGATCGGTAATGACAGTCGTTTCGATGGTATGACAAGTCATGTGACGTCAAGTCTTGACATCTGACCTGACAAATGACATGATAGCAGTCTAGCCCGATCGGATTTCATGCTAACCCTTTCTAGATATAGACTAGCCCGTTTCGATAGAACATCTTGCAATTTCCGAACAACTTCCGAAACCTTCTTTTCCCCAACCTTTCTACATCAACCACCATCTCTATTGACTGTTATTCCTACTCGATACAAGCACTATGCTATCTGATTCAGCTGTACGCGTTGCGTTTACCGAGTCAACCGTTCCAGGAAGAAGAGAAAGAGTAGTGAAATGCCGCGAGCGTACACTACGAAAGATAGCCCAAACAATGCCTACTGAAGAGGAGCTCATAGGGGTAGAAGATCAGTGGTTGAAGGAACAAAGTTCGATGTTGGGAGCTCGAGAAAGAGATGCTCTGTTTTCTCTATTTTCTCCGGATTCTCAGGCGTCTGCGGCTCCGGAATTTTTAGAACGCTCAGCCCTATGGTCGATTCCTGGGCCCTGATTGGTCAAAAGTTTTAGTAATGTATATAAGCTGTCTTATTGGCTGTCAAGTAGAAACATGTGACGTTCGCATGACCGAAAACATCTGACGTGTCATATGACCATCCGTGATCCCTACCAACTACCACTCGGCTTAACTCACCTGTGAATCGGTCTCCTGTTCCTTCGGTCGGATGTTCCTTCCGGCATGGGTGGGGGGCCTAATTAGTCAGCTTCCCCCCCCCAGGACTATTTAGTTGCCTCGGGGTTACAGTTGGTGGGGGGTTGCAAAAGTTGAGCCAGGGCCGGAACTTTTTTTTTTTGATGCCGGCCCCGACTCAACTTTCTGCATATGCTAACCATGAGTTCAAAATTATTCCAACCCCGGCTCAGCTTTCTGCATATGCTAATCATAAGCTCAAGAATCGATATTATTTAGCTAAAGTAGCTAGAAGACAAACAGCTAGAGCGAAGTATTGAAGTCGAGCATATGCACAGCTTGAGCGAAACATCACATATATCATGAATCTACTTTGCAGCAAGACGAGCGAAGATTCTTCTACATATGCTTAGCATATGCAGCATTTTCTTCTTCATTCTCGTCGTTCTGCTCGTGATTTGCATTATTTCGTATCACTTTCCTCATCGTCTTGAATATTTGCATTGAGAGAATCTTGAGCGAGCTGAGTTTCTTCTTAGTATATGCGCGACATATGCGAAGTGCGACACTCATCTTCAAGTCATTTAGTCAATTCGTTATCTCATCCGCTCGATTTTCAGCGTCGATGCTTTCGTCGTTCATTGATATTTCTTTATGCTCAGTTGATGCTGCGCATATGCATCGACGAGGCTTTGATGACCAGATGTGAATTTTATTGTGGCCTCGCTTAATGCTCTTGACATATGCTTCGCATAGGGCCCGAAGCTTTTCCAACCCGACGTCAGATCTTGGATGTGCGAGGCATATGCCAATTTTAAAGTCCAACCCGACGCCAAGAATTTTTTCCGACCCCGGCTCAACTTTTCCAACCCCCCGGCCAGCTGTAACCCGAGTACCTCAGACGTTGACCTTACAAGCCCCTTCGGGTTGACGTTTCGCTTACTACGCAGGCTTGTGCTCACAAGTCTGAGCGCAGAACCTAAAAATACAATCAGATATTCATTCCCAGATATACACCACGCGTATATCTGAGTTTTTCAAGAAGTTACACTACGTCGAGCTGTTATTTACACTTTCATCGCATGTAATATTTAATTATAATCAGAATGTTGTATATAACTTCAGTAAATCTCGCATCGAGTGTTAAAATCTATAAATTTAATGCATGTTGTTGTTGTTAGATGTTCTGTTAAAGTTAAGGAATATCTGATTGTATTTTTAGGTTCTGCGCTCAGACTTGTGAGCACAAGCCTGCGTAGTAAGCGAAACGTCAACCCGAAGGGGCTTGTAAGGTCAACGTCTGAGGTACTGAGGCAACTATTTAGTTCCGCAGAGCTTCAGCTCTGTTCTTAGAAATTCCACCTTGGTCTCGTTCAAACTTCACCCTCTAAATCCTGAAGTAGAGCGTGAAGGAACCCCAAGAAATCGACGGCAGACATCTAGTAAAGCTGAATCCAATGATGTCGCTCTCTGACAACGAAATCAGAGCTATGCATGCTGAGATCCAACAAGTGTCAACCACAAAGAAGCTGCTGGCTAGACCTGCTTTGCAAGCCATGCTGGACCTCATCAACCCCACGTTCAGTATCTCGCCGTTGGATTATCTCCGCCAGTATCTTGCTCGTGTCACGGCAGCCGAAGGCTTGGTAAAGGTATTGTACTCTATCTTCATTATTCGAAGCTCTGCCTCTTTCTATTGGAACCTGTTCTAATAACTGAAATATTCTAGATTACTGCGAGTGATACAACCATCCCTCAGATTATCGAAATTTTTGGCCTTAATTTCGATATGCTGTCTATGGATGATCGGTGGACGCTGGCAGAAGACAGTATACTTAATGAGCCTAAAATACTACGTACGTCTGGATGTTATCTCATTTACTAGTGATCAATTGTTAATTAAGCTGGTTTATAGGACGAAACCTGAATGACCTCCGTGACGCCTTTTATGAGGAGCAATCCGAGGCTACTTGCCGTATTGCGATTGATATCATCCTTATCCAATGTCGAAAATATTTACGACTCAAATACAATCCCGCCAAAGCCGAAACCGCTGCTCTTACCACACCGTCGACTCCTCTGAAAGGTGCCCTCAACGTGCCCACTGAAACACCAAAAAAGCCTGCCAAGTTATACCCTGAATCCACCATATCTGTGGAGGTTCCCAATCGATCGGTTCCAAAGAGCAGATTTCTCGTTAGTGGTCGCGCTGATTGGGCAATGGGATACGGCTCAAAGGACGAGGATGGAGCCTTACTTGTTGCCGTGGAGGCAAAACAGAGATCAGTATTCGGTGCCGGAGAGTCGCAACTCATCACCTACCTTGCCATTCTCCGGGAGAACCGCCGTAGAGCAGGCAAAACAAACATCATCACCCAAGGCTTTTATAGTGATGGTACTCGTTTCGGATTTGTCTGCATCAAGGATAGTGGAGCCATTATGCAGTCTCCAACCTGGGATACTAAAGCTGGGGGAGGTTTGAGGATGGTTTTTAGCTTCATTGTTGCTATGCTAGAAACAGCACTGAATAGTACCCCAACCGCCACACCTACAAAGCCCGGTGTGCTGCAGGATAAAGAAATCCACAACTTCGATGATGAGGTCTGGTCAAAGGTCTACGCATTAATGGACGAGAGCCTGGTAGTAGGCGACGATAGCGACGATGACATGAACGATGTGGTTGACTTGTCATGATTATCCCGACCAAGCTACTTCAGTACCAGAAAGGACGGTGTGCCACTTACAGCTCCTGTACCAATACTTTACGGCAATATCTTGTACTAAAGCTTGTAGCTAGAAAATGGCTCCTGTCTACAAGGGGAATTTTAAAAATCGAAACAGACCCTTTTAGAAGCCTCCTGTAGTACTTTTGATAAATACCTTGAGAGCTAATACTTGACTAGACGCGCGTATAAGCAGTGTAGGCCTAGCCTGAGTTGTATCTGAGCATTGTATGTGCCATTGCCATTGTCTGCTACATGGCCTAAAAGCTGGGCCAATGACTTGGGGCTAGAAGGGGGGTTGAACGCCAACCTTAATTAACCCCAAGCACTACCAGCCAAGGGTCAAAAGGTATGCTTGGGGGTTTTAGAGTCACCGTGGTTAAGGGGCGTCGAAAGCTTCCCGTACTTTATTCAAGATCGAGCTTCAACGATTACTTGCGGTCTGAAACCTATACGACATAGAAGCTAGGCAATCATAGCCGAAGTACAAGGAGCTGGAACTGACTGCTTCCCTTGCTGCTCCCTCGCCGCTCCCTCGTGCTCCCTCGTTGCTCTCCCATGCTCCCTCAAGGCTCGCTCGCTGCTCCCCCTTGCTGCCCTGCTGCTCCCTCCAAAGCGGCCCTGCTCGCTTTCTCCGAACCGAAACTGCAATCTCAAATCCTAAGTTCGGGGTGTATATAATATATATATACATACACACACACAACACAACCATCTTCTCCCCATTCGAGACAGCAGTAGGCGTAACAGAAATACTGTTTGCGAGGAGCCGAGGAAAAGCGAGCATGCGAGGAAGGCCGATGAAGGCAGGCGTGGAGTGGAAGAGGAAGAAAAGAGAAAGGCAGGGAGATATGAAAAACTTGGAAAATGGGACATGGGCTCTAGAACTGCGAACGATAAATGGAGGGTTAGAAAATACGCAGAGCTTTCATCTCCCCCCCGACTAATCCGGTCTGTTGTGGAACGGTTACGACCTTCGAGTATTATACTAATAGTAGAGAAGCGGCACCATGCCTAAATTTAGCAGTGACGTGCAATTACTAGTATTCTCATTGATTTATTGCGGAGTACTAGAGTTGTACAATCCGCTTTCTAAACCTGGCTGTACATACTTGTTGTTTGGATCTATATCGTACCTTGATCCCCTTTTTTTCTATAAGAAAGTACGTAGGATCACGAGGGCCTAATTTACATGTTTCCCCTGAAATGGCACTCCCATCGAGCTCAACAGCAGCCTGGCGTCTTTGTCGTTGGTCGCGGAGGTGCAGACCATAATGTCGAGGCCTGGGAGCATTCTGTGGGGGTAGCTGTCATGGAAATCAGCCTCAAAACCCCAGTGCAATGGATCAACAATGAAGAAGGAAAAAGAAGAGAGAAAAGAGAAAACTCACACATTATAATTCACCTCCACCTCCGGAAACATGCCCACAACCTCCTTCCCAAACCCCCACGCCAGATTCCCACTCCCATCCCCACTGCCCCCACTCACCCCTGAAAAGTCCTTCATCCGCGGCATCACCAGCTCCACCACCTTGCTCAGGAAATGCCACGCGTCCTCGCCCGTCAGCTCGCAGCTCACGGCCATTGCCTTGCCCTTGCGCAGGTTGAACTCGGCAATGGATCGTTTGGCACCGTGCACCTGACACCTCACGTTCGTAATGGCCTGCAGCACCATGCCCGCAACATGCAGGTACGCACTGTTGGTACCAGCGCTGCGAACGAAGGTGTGGACGGTGATCTTCTCCAGCGTGGGCAAGTTGCGAAACGTGATAGGCCGGTTGAGGAGGGCGAGGGTTGCGGCGCCGCGGGGGGGCCGCAGGGGGCGATTTTTATGGTAGGGGGAGGAGTCGTCCCAGGAGCGGAGGCGCGGGGGGGAGGGGCCGGGGAGAGTGCCGGGGGGGTGGTGGGTGTAGTAGAGGGAGAGGAGGTCGGGGGCGAGGGTGGAGAGGTAGGTTTGTTCGAGGCGGGGGATGGAGAAGGGGCCAGGGATAAAGAGGCGGGAGGAGGGATTGGAGGGGCGGGGGGGTTGGTGGGGGTGGAGGGGGCCGCGGTAGTATTTTGGGGGGCGGAATTTGTAGCTGTGAGGAGAGAGTTAGTTGCGCGTGGTGGTATCTTGGTTATAGAGAGGCGGATAGGAAGCTTGTAAAAGTGGAAGCAGGGAGCTTGAAAACGCAAAACCGCACGTACCGACTGGGAGGTAATTGCGTCTTCCGGCTTCTGCTTCGAGCTACAGGGTTGAACGACTTGACAACTTCCTCTGAAGGTCCTGGTGCTTGATGTGACGATGATGGGACGACATCTTCAGAACGTTCTATGGCGCTAACAAAGGTCGAAGCCTTTCGTCGGCCTATGCAATGGCAGCGCGGATTCAGCGGTCTTGAATCTCTACAAAGAAAGGAAGACAGCTTAGAAGGTAGCCTTTGACCGGCCATTGCAAAGTTGTTGGTACCTACGTGTGCTGTGATACAGTTCGCAAAGGCTTGCCTCAGACGTGTGAAATACAGCTAAGCCCCTTTGGGTTAGCTGCCTTGCTTAACCCGAAGGGGCTTAGCTACGGAAACACGTCTGAGGTCATTACTCCTGAGGCAAGTATTGTTGCGGCGCAGATAGATTTGGAGAGCGGAAAGGACTTGGTTGCATGTCATGAGAGGAAACCGCTTACATGAATGTCTCCTGCTTTGACAAACTAAATCTATCTATGTTTGCATTCTATCAAAGAACGAAAACCTCAAACACGCCATTGCTATGCATGTGGTATCTTCAATGCTCCATCCAAACCATGCTCCAAACACTGGAAAGCCAAGATGTCGTCCATCCGTACTGGAAAGATTCCCATAAAAACACCGCCAACTACATAACCGAGCATTCCCTATCCGGCTTTTCCGCTTTTATTCTTCCCTTTCCTGCATGCTGGTGGGTCCCATAGCTGTTCTTGTTCTTCTCCCTCTTCTCCCTCTTTGATGTTGATTTCTCGACCGCTTTCGTGTTTTCAGGTTCAGTCATCTCGGGAACCTTCGGTACTGGTTCGTCGGCGCCACCCATGTTTGATGGAGGACCCTCCGGTTTCTCTTTGGTCAAGCGACCAGCTAATCGAGAGAGCGAGGTACTTAGTCTTGTTTCCCCCGTCTGACTACTAGGTCTACTTCTTGAACTCGCTTTCGTGGCTTTAGAACCACGGCGCGAACCTAGTAGGGAACCCGGCCCGTTGAGGCCGACGTCTGTCGCAGGAGTAAGCAGATTTGTACTGACAGCGCTGGCGTCTGTAAAAGCAACGCTCTGCCGCCTATTGCTTGTGGAACTCGTTCGCCCCCGTGAGTCATCTAGGGAAACGGCTCCGTCAAAGCTGGGTCTCCCCAAGTCTATAGCTTCCTCATTCGACGCACCACTGTCTCTAATAATTTCTGAATGTCGGCTCTCGGACTCGGTGTAGGAGGGAGGGTGTTCGCCGTCTGCAATATTTCCGGGATCACCCTCAATAGGAGTAACTTGGTAGAAAAGGAGATATGGGGATTCCTTAGCCAGAAATTCTTCAATGTCCACAAAGGTGACTCTATCTTTTGCGAGATCGTCGAGCCGGATCCACTTGTCCTGCTCTTTGATATCTGGGATGTGATCACTTGAGGCAGTAGAACCGGTAGTTTTTCGTGTGTTTGGCCTTTGGCTGCGCACCGAGCTGATGTAGTGTCCTGAGTCTACCGAAACTCCTCGGTGGCATACAATTGACTGTAATGAGAGCTTAAAGTTGCCGAAGACAGGACCATGCTCTGACATCGCGTCATCCTGTATGAAATGAGGAAGGCCAATTTCTAAAGGGATATCGATATGGGTATTGCGCCGTACAGCTCTTCCGTTTGGGAGCATTGAGTACCTTTTAAGGCAGATTCCAAGGATGGGCCTTGTCGAGGAGAAGTGGGCCGCAACTTGACTGTCGTTCTTGGGCACGTTGTCGGTATACCATGGAATCAAGCTAAAGAACTGCCATGCGGGCATCATCACTTCTTTTTTTAGAGTGCCTGCTCTTTTTCTCCCTGGTTGGCCACTTTCCTTCTCGAGGGGAGCAGATGAATCCAATAGCTCGCCCTTTTCTGACACATAATGTTCACGGATGATACTTGGCGCTCTGTGCCGGGTTTGACTTGCCGATTTCAGGGGCCCAGCATTTTGTGGTGAAAGAGACACAGGCGTGGAAGGTTGCGAGTCTTCGTACTCTGCAACCTCCACATGCGACGCGCTGCCTTTAGTCAAATCGACTGATGACCGCGGGCGTCCGGAATTCAGGGTCCCCCTTCTCTCAAGATATCTTTTCACCTCTATACGGTTATTGAAGTACGTCTCCAGGCAGTCCTCAAGAGCGATGACAGTCCCATCTTTGGGTTCCTCCGGTATAGCTACCTCTAAAAGGCGTTCGTTGACAAATTTATGATCGTCGCTTACATCCTCTTTTCCAGTGTGAAAGATGTCCATTTTCAGGGTCAGCAAGGGCAATGCGAGTTTCTCAGTGATGAATGAGAAAGCTTCCGAGGCATCTTGCTGGCGTACAGCGGCAGCATCCTTCCACCCACAGGCAGAAAGCTGGAGCTGCAATTGCTTAGTCTGAGTCCAGGGTCAGTATGTCAAAATTCCACGACGTGCAGTAAATGGACCTACAATATCTGTGGTGACTAGCCTTCCCACTCTGAGAGTATTCACCCACAACCTCAATAAAGTTGCCAAACGCTTCCTCCGCTCATCTTCGAAGTTGTTGTAAAGCATGGCCTCGAAACTACCAAGTCTGGCAAACATTGCAAACAACAGCGCGTCCAGATAACATGTAACCCCATCTCTATTGACCGCCCCAAGTAGCTTTATGTTTGGGTCGAATTCCTTAATGATGCCCTGTTCAGATTCCTCGAAAAGTACCAACAAATCGAATGCTTTCTCTGTATCCCCGTTTGCATATGGAGCGTTCAAGGCGTAGGCTATATCCGGCTCTTTGATACTCGTGATACCGACCTTAGCTAGACGTTGAGTAAGAGCTTTGATCTATGTCCGTCAGCGTAGGCCTCTTCCGACGCACAAGCTTAGCTCCATACCTTCTTCTCCTCGTCCTTCTCGGGTACAGTCTTGTCTTCGTCAGGAAACAGGCCATGTAGTAGGCCAGCTGTTTGTTTGGGCTGCAGAAGCAAATCCTCAGACGAGTTAGCAGTTGACGCGTGAACTGTACCCTCCGTCATCTGCGAGTGTGGGGATCTCTTTGGTGCCTGTACGGGGAATGCTAACGACAAGGACGAGAGAGACGAAGAAGATGTATGTCTGTAGAATGAGGAGAGAGGCGCGAAAGTACCAGTAGAGGTGGAGAAAGAGGAAGTAGACGAGGAGTCGGACGCCGGCAAAGGTGTAGGTGGTGGTGGAGACATTACTTTTTTCTGATGGTTTCCATCACCGTTCTTATCCCGTCGGCTTAGAAACCTATTAATACTGCTCATGGTGGAGCAATTGAGTATTCACGGGATAGATTGGTAAGAGGGCGACGTTCCGCGGCTGCCTAGCAGCTTGGAAGTCGGAGGATATGATGCCGATGGGGAGGATGGTTGTTGCATGAGTACGGTTACCATAGCTAAAGTTCAAGTATTCGAGATCTCTGTACGTGCAGCAGCACAACGAGCGTGCTTTGAACACACTCGAGGAGGGCCAGCAGTCCACGAATCCAAAGGCCCCACCAAGATCTCGCTTAGAGTACTCCGTACCAGATCATGTTGGATCTTTCAAGCGCGCAGTCTCGGCCACTAACGACGCGTCAAAGATCTCTAGTAGCATGATAATAAGATACGATCACGCGGTGGTGTCTCGAGTCTCGAGGAGCGAAACTCAGGGTAGCGGGCTGGAGTCAGACGAGCATTTGAACAGATCTGCATAGGTAAGTTGCTATGGCCTATGGGTTGGTACGACAGAAGCCTAGGTACGGAATACATAACGAGCATCATGTGAAGCATCTGAATCCGAACGAAAGAGGTGTTGTCCGAGGAGCTAAAGATGGACTTGCTGCTTGCAACCGGGCATTCAGTCCCTCCATTTCATTACTCCAAGCTCCTTTCAGTAGGTATGCTACCTGCGCAGTAGCCATAGACTCATAGTACGAAGTAGGCCTCTTGGCCGCGTAGTCTGTGTGCAGGTGAATTACTTCTTCCGGCAAGGCGCGCCGCATCCGGCTAATTGCCTCTCGCCACCCTCCGCTTCCCACTGCCCTTCCCTCGGGCCTTGGGTTTTGGCTGCTATTATAACATTTAGATGTTTTCTCTCTATCAGAGTCATTTCGCACAAACGACTGAGCATATTCTCGCTAAAGATCGTGCCTCAGAACCTCCGACGTGCGGGGCTAAGCCCCTTCGGGTTAGCTCTGCTTACTTCGCGAGCTCAGTGCAGGCTGATGCAGTTGCCTCAGTTCTCAGACGTGCCAACGTCGCTAAGCCCCTTCGGGTTAGCGCTCTGCTGACTTCGCAGCATACGGACGGCACGTCTGAGTGCAAACCCCTGTAAGATAGATTGATCTGCGTTAATTTGATGACAGCTCGCACAACTTGTCTCATTAACTTTTGCAAGTCACAACATTCTTGTTTGCGACGCGATCATCAATGCACAACATGTAAATCATAATGTATGTGAACTTGCGATAGTACTTTCACATATGCTCTATCTGATGCGTCTAATTTAAGTATCAATAAAATTCTGCAAAATCAATAAGTTGTGTTGTTGCATCATTGAATCAACTGCATGTGATAATTCAAGTAGTCGAACAGCGCAATCAAGAATATGCTAGCTTCGATTTTTTGTTCTCATCGTCAGATATCTCATGATCATATCATTGATTGAACTTAGTTGAACTTGTATCATGTTGTGTGATGAAAATTTGATTTGAACGTTCTTTTTGATGATCAAGAAAGCGCGCTAAGTCGTTTCAATAAAGCGTTTGATAGAAAGTTTGATAGAGAATTTGATAGAGTGTTTGATAAAGCGTTTGATAGAAAGCTCGATAGAAAGCTCAGTAGAAAGCTCAGTAGAAAGCTCAGTAGAAAGCTCGATAAAAAGCTTGATAGAAAGCTCAATAGAAAGCTCAATAAAAAGCTCAGTAGAAAGCTCAATAAAAAATTTGATAGAAAGTTTGATAAAGCATTTGATTAAGAGTTTGATCGAGAGTTTGATAGAAAATTCAATAGAGAATTCAATAGAAAATTCAATAAAGTATTTAATAAAGCATTTGATAAAGTGTTTAATAGAGCATTTGATAGAGAATTTGATAAAGCATTTGATATCAAGTCATGAAGAATACTTTTTATTGAGTTAATTAACATGTGTTATGAAGCATGTATGAAGCATATTATGAAGTAAATCATGAAGCGTAAAACGCTGTCAGAAACTGAGTTAAACTAAAGATATTATCAATATAAAAGACTGATATTATTATTACTTTGATAGAATCTAGATACAAGACAATACATCAAATAATGTATAAAATGAAAGATAAAAAGTGAAAGAAAAGAATGAAAGCTTGACTTCTATATACATGAATCGAGCAGAATCAAGACTAGACAATAGTTTTATGACTTAAGATTGTAAAGATTCATGCATACAACTGAGATGATTGAAACAGAATTGTTGAAACTAAATTAAAATGATGATGACTAGATTGATGACTTGATTCATTGAACTGCAAAACAGATTCTGTTACGATTCTAGCTACGCACCTATGTTGGTAGCTATGTTGGTGGCTATGTTGATGACTATCGCCGGCCGCTCGCCGCTAGGCTATAGGGTTGTTCCGAGGCCAACCCTATTCAGGGTTAGCTTATGTTCTCCTG
>JAABUI010000090.1_pt1 | contig 138194 bp, 146 predicted proteins | sample 5559111 | NCBI WGS metagenome assembly JAABUI01 (sample SAMN10711870, study PRJNA513365) | rock metagenome | isolation source: Antarctica rocks | place: Antarctica: Victoria Land, Buttleship Promontory | reverse complement strand
CGCCCCATGGCATGGCATACTCCGTACATAGGTGTTGATTCAATACACGCAACCACCACCACCACCCCAAAAAAAAAAAAAACCAAAAAAAAAACCGGTGTCAGCGCCGCTTTCTGGTGGAGGAGGGGACTGATCTTGGTGGATGGCAAGGATTACATATTGGGAAGGGTGGTCAGTGGGACGGAGGAAGGAAGGGATGGGTTGGTTGTTTGTTTTCGTGGTGTGTGTTTTTCAGGGGAGGGGTGTGTGAGGTTGGGGGAGTAGAAGTGTGAGAAGGGAGATGAGAAGGTGGTGAGGTGGTGGTTGGTGTGGAAGAGATGATAGGAATTAACTACGAAATCTTGTAGATGTCAGATCTGGAATGATGTACATACATACATACCTGAGAATTCGAACTTTGGGCCGGGGGAGGGGGGGTATAGCCTTGGTGCGACTGGGGTGCTGATGCTGAAATTTTAGATATTCGTCGTTGTTTTCTTTGTGAGGTTGTTTCAAAAGGGGGGGGTTCTGGGGATGGATGGTCTGGGAGTTTTTGTTTAAAGCTTGTGTTAGGAAGGGGGTTTGGATGTCGAGCGAGCTTGGTTCTGGGCATGGGGCATATGGGCGGTAGGATGGAATCGTAGGAAGTGGGAGGAAGTGGGAGAAAGCCAACGGGTTTTTGGAAATAGATGTCATGGGGGCCCCAGGGCTAGAGACGGAAAAAAGTAGCAAGACCTATGTATCTCGTCGCCAAATGAAAAACCGAGGTGCAGCAGGAAATTTAGGGAAAGGGAAACAAAATCTAATGTTGGTGGAAGTGTGAGTTCTTGTCGTTCTTTATTTCATTATCTCGTAAGGGCGGTTGGTCTAAGCATGGTCTAACGGTTCGTGAGCATCTCGGATTTTCTCTTCTGAGAACGGGTTAAGATTTGCTTGGATCACCGTTCTCTCTTCTTCTGTTTGTGTTTGGCAGAGATTTAATGATTGGATGTTGATAACTCGTGGGGTGGAAGAGCAGAAGGCATCATAAATGCCCAGGTTTTCTTGATGAATTTGATCCGTTCGCAATGTCCGTCAATCTCCAAGCGATTCCTTCACGAGGGATCGTTCGAGTCTCAACCGTTAACGCTGTCCATAAGCACAATCCTGCCTTCAAGCCTTCGGACATTAGCAGCTGAATGTAATGTGGGTGTAACCTACAGCCACTTATGAACTCACCTGGGCGCAATGGCTTTAGTCCAATGTGGCAAACATCCCGTTACAGGTTCGTCGGGATCCACCTCGGCGCTTCCTCTGCGTACACCGGCTACGGACATCCATTTCTTCACGGTGGCGCGCGCGATGGACTTGTGCCTTTGCCGCTGGTCTGACTCTTTGGTATGATGAATAGATAGAGTCTTGTCGTGCTCGTCCTCGGTATCTGAATCAACGGGGCGGTCGTTGACGATTGTACGAGCTCTCTTGCGGCCCGTTGCTTCCGCATGCTGATCTGTGTCTTTGAGATCTGTGGGTTCTCGGACCTTCCCATCGAAGTGCAATTGCTCATGCACGCCACCCCAATGCTTTCCCAGACTCGGTCCCCAGCGCCGCCATTTGCCGAGGGCTTTGAGGCTCATAAAGTACTGGCGCATGATCATGCTAATCAAGATACCGTTCTCTTCCGCGACAAGTTCTTCGGCGGTTCCGCCTTCGGATTTTACTAGTAGGGAGGAGAAGCCATCTTTGCCGCGGCCCATGTAGCCTCTTGTCGCTAGAGTATAGTCTCTACCCATGTCCAGTGGCGTATCGCCAATATGAGCCCATAAAACTCTGGAGTCGGGTGGGAGGTTGGCGCTGTAGGCGAATTTGATATTTGAAACCTGCGAGAACCTCCCCTCCAGCGCCGGCACCGTACTTACTGAATTCTCCAGCGCCTCCCAAATTGCTTTACCCTTAACCCTTATTACAATCACAGGATCTTCAAATGGAAAACAGTTCATGACATCCTTCAGTAGTAGCACGCCAGGTGGATAGATCTGGTCTCCCCTTATTGTGCCTGAGGCCATCAAAGCGCAGTCCGCATTGTGGTGGAAACGCATCAAGTCGCAGACAAAATTCCCAAGATTGCTTTCACGGGTGCGAACGGTGGTGAAGCGCGCGTCCAAAGGGACAGCGGTGTAGCCTATGGGTTTTTCGAGTTTGTATTTGAGGCCTGATGTCAACTTATCTACCAATTCTACAGTTGCTGGATTTTCGGGGATGGAACGGGTAATGTCACGCCGGATGATGTTGAAGTCCCAACCAGGATTGCCCGACGGTTTTCGGCCGGCTTCGATGTAGCTTAGTTGTTTAAAGTCGGTGCCGGAGCGCAGGACGTGAACATTGTTGACAATGTGATGGGCGTAGAAGTGGTCGTGCCCTCCGAGGATGAGGTCGATGAGGCCGGGTGGTGTCTTTTCTGCTAGCTTCAAGTCATTTGGTTCGCGCATGTGGGTTAGTGCTATTATTATTTCGGCGCCTTGAGCGCGAAGCGATGGCACTAGCTCGATTGCAGTTTCGGAGGCGGATTTGTATATCAGGTTGGGCGGTATGGCATTGATTGTATCGAGCCTAACAACGTCAATTAGTAGATATTGATGAGTCAAAAAATTAAAACGTAAAAGAAAAATATATGATCCGAGTTAGGGATTGGACCCAACTGATGGAAATAGCTCTCCGAGTTAGGGATTGGACCCAACTGGTGGGAGTCGAACCCACGACCTTCGGTGTTTGGCTCCGAACTTGAAGGGGGGTCGTACCCTCGGAAGAGTAGGCCCATTGAGCCATGGTGAGCCATGACCCATCGCAACGGAGTGCTTCACTGTACTTCAAGAAACGGAACCCCTACACCACGGGACCTATCGCTAGGAAATACACCTTTATACTAATTTATATAGAATAATATGATTATAAGAAAATTGAAAGATTAGGTTGGGCTTGGGTTCTCTACATACCATTCTCGCTCTCCTAGTCCGATTACGCCTATCTTGATGCCATTCGAAGACTCGATCATAGCTGTCTTTGGGCAGTTTGCGATGGCTACATCCTCCCCTAGTGCAGGGTCCAACACGTTCGCAAGTAGCCAAGGAAAATTGCATTGGTTTTGTAAATGTCGAAATTGGGGGACTCCAAAATCAAGGTCATGATTCTATCCCCATCATTGTCAGTATAATCGTTGGCCACGACCTTTCTACCAAGTCAATAAGAAAAATTGCATGGGTTCACATCCACCAACAGAATAGGGTTGACGACCTGATTACCAGGCCACTGGGTCACTTGTCCACTTGGAGACTCCAAAATTTGACGATCTAGCGATAAGAAAAGGTGTCCATACTCACTCCCACGCAAGCCACATCTGTACCAATACCATTGAGTACTGGAACCATATGTCCTCCCTTGGTGACTGAACTTTCAAGACTGGGATTGTATGCGTCTCCAGAAAATAAAGTCAAGAGTTTCGATTGCCTGGCATATTGCGGATCTGAACGATACTGGTCAACGACTGATTGGAAACGCGATATCCCTCCTATAGGCTCCGCGGAACCAGCTCTGATATTGTATCAGTCGGAACTGCACAGGAACTTTACTGTTGACTATCTCGCGTACTCAATGTGGTAGACGTCATTGAAGTGAAGCAAACGCAAATCTGGGGGACCACCATTCTGACCCTGACTCTTCCAAGTAGTAGACTCCGATTTGATGGACTCTTCTCCAGCCATTATTTCTAATGGCTGAAAAAGCAAGAATAAACTTGGGAATGCATCGAAAGATCAAAAGATGTCGCTAATCTAGACGCGTTAGACGCCTGCGTCCCCTTGCCGCTGCATCTAATCTTCGCATCTGCACGCTCTCTTCCCGCCAACCTGAAGATTGCCTTGGACAATGTATTAGAGTTGTCCAACTATAGTGGCTTTCCATTTCCCACGATCATTGTGTGTTAATAAATCGGGGACTCTCGGAGAAGAAGCTTAAAGAAATTTCTCAACTGGATCCGCAATATCTCCAAAATCATTGTTTACATTATTACCGATGGATTTATATCAAGGTCTTACGAATAGGTTGAGCATTGTAGCGGAGTTCAACTGGGTGACCATCACTGCTCTGATTTTATCATCGCTGTTCCTCTCAACCTATGTGACTACCACAATAAAATCAATGATTGCGTTACGAAGCAGAAAAGCCGAGAAAGAACCGCCTATTTTCCCTTATTTTCTCCCACTTCTAGGTAACTCAATATCATTTGCTCGTGATCCAGCTGGATTTGTCGCTTCCATTACGTGAGTCCCGTACCCAGTATTCTACGTTGGCACTTCAACTACGAGCAAAACTTTATTCGTTGACACCTTTACAGAAAGCGTTTTGGTGCTTCTATCCCAGTCCGAGTCAATGTTGGCTTTCGGAATATGCGGTTCGTCTCAGGGTCTGATAACATTAGCACTATCTTCAAGCAAACGCGAAACCTGGCACCCAAGCAAGCTGCTCTTGTGGCTTTGGAAAATGTCTTTGGGTTATCAAAGCCGGCTCTCGCCTTATACAATGCCGATGACTCTGGCACTGCCTTCAACGCACACCCTCAGAGCAAAGTGGCACCGCACCGTCGTATCTTCTATCTCCAACATAAAGCTACGCTGACGCATCTGTCTGGCTCCGCTTTGAACAATCTTACACGTCGATTTCTGGAAAACCTGAGGCAACGGATATGCAAAAGCAGCATAGAATCTGAGTGGGTGGACATGCCTGATCTCTACTCATTCCTACAGGTTGAGCTATTCCATGCTTCGGTGGAAGCGATGTGCGGGCCAATCATCTTTTGTCTCAATCCTGACTTCACCAAGGAATTTTGGGACTTTGACAGATGCGTGCCTGATCTATTCAAAGGATATCCCAGATGGGTTACTCCTGTATCATATAGAGCCCTTGATAAAGCATTGAAGAGTGTAAAGCAATGGCATGCATTTGCGCAAGAGCACTATGACCCCAGCCAGATTGTCCCTAACAATGAAGACTGGGATATGTATTTCGGTAGTAGGTTGATCAAAGAAAGACTTGAGTACGCCGGAAAGACGGAATCTCTGGATGAAGATGCAGTGGCGTCGGAAGACTTGGGGCTGCTATGGGCGTGAGTCGATCTTTCCTCAAAATACATGCTCATCTCCATCATTACTTGCCTGCGCCAGTCACCGTTCTAGGGTTACAGTTGTCATGACTGACTAATTTCTATCACACAGCACAAATTCCAATTCCATCCCTGCCGCTTGCTGGTTTCTCCTCGAGCTAGTCCGCGACCCCTCACTCCTAACTCGTGTCCGAACCGAAATCAACAGCGCTATCATCCCCTCATCAGACCCAAAAGCCCTGCAATTCGACATCCCGAAACTCTGTAGCGGCCCACTACTGCAATCCATCTACGCAGAAACGCTTCGCCTCCGAGTAGCCATAGTAGTAACCCGCACACCGGAGCGAACCGACTTCAAGCTCGGAAACTGGATCTTTCCCAAGGACGAACTTATCGCTATTTCCAGCCGTACTGCAGGTATGGACAAGGAGGTTTGGAATACTGGTACCGACAAAGATCCCCATCCGCTGGAGGACTTTTGGTCTGACAGATTCTTAATATACCCGAATAACCCCAGTAGCGGACCGCTCAAGAAGCACACCCAACCCCAAGCTAAGAACTCATTAAACACAACAGCAACGCCCACCGCTCAAGAAACCCATACCCCCCCAAAATTCTCCCTAGAAGGCCTCTCCGGCGCCTGGGTCCCGTACGGCGGTGGCCAGCGCATGTGCCCCGGCCGCCACTTTGCCAAGCAGGAGATGATAGCCACGTTTGCAATGCTGTGCACCGCGTACGATATCGAGCTAAGAACTGAGGAAGGGTTCAAGCCGGAGCCGGATTTGACCTATTTTCCTTTTGGGGGGTTGCCGCCGAAGGGGAAGATCCCGTTTAGGATTAGGAGGAGGGAGGGTTGATTTGAGTGGTCGGGGTTGGTGGGGTGGTGATGTGGTTGGGTTTGTGGAGGTTCGAGGGAAGGGGCGCCTATAGTATCTGAAAATCCTGTTGTAAGCGGAGGCGAAAGCTAGCAAGTAGAAAAACCAATCCGCCTTAAGAGCGTGGCAACTATGTACTATCAGAGAATCCAAGGTCTGGCTGCTAGTATTCATATTCCTCGCTTGAACATCTCCAAATTGAAAAAATTACTATCAGCAGTAAGTATATATATCCACAAACCCACACCCATGTCCGAGAAGCAAAAAACCGCAATACAAGCAGAAAAAGATAGATCGATATCAACTTTAGCTCGCCGTTCATTCTAGCTGTCAGTCTAGCCACCCCTTGCCATCTCCTCATCCGCAGCCTCCCCCCCCCCCCCCTGGTATCGGAAGCATCTTTGAAGCAGGATCTTGAAGCTCCGAGTGCCAAAAATCCTTACAAAATACTGTATTATCAAGCCTGGCGGCGATGGGGGTAAACCGAATCTCACGTAGATTATCGAGGGGTGTTATATGCTGCAGGTGCGCTGCGGAGGCGTTGGTGGGGTGGGAACGGTTGGAGTGGCTGTTTTGTTTGGAAGTGGGAGTGGGGGGTGCAGGTGGTAGTGGATAGGAAATGGAGGATGGATTATAATAGGATAATTTTATTGGAGGCTGTAGTAATCAGCGTTGCGGTTCTTTCAGGTACTCGCGTTTGGTGACGTGGTTTTTTTGAGGTAGCATGCTGGGAATAAGGGGCTACTGAGGACGCTCTGTGAGGGTTGTAATCCGATTCCTAGGTAACATTAGCATGATGACCGGAGTTTTTCTGGTGCGACCGTAATTATCTCTGTGAGCCAGAGCGTGGTGTTATTCTCTAATTCGTTCGGGCTGGCTCGACAGTTTGTTGGACTGAACCTATGTAGATCACAGAATAGACTGCAGCTTTTGGGAACTCATGAAACCAGAGCATGAACGATAGTATCAACGTCTAGTATTACTTTGTAGTATCGTTCTTCCCTGTTCCTCACTATCAGTCGTCCCACATAAACCCTACAACGAATTGCCATTCGAAACGATCGGAAAGATTATCGCCTTGGTGCTGTTCACGTTGTAAGAAAAAACCAAAATGTAACTTTGGGGGTCGCGAAAACTGGTTTTGGATATACGCACGACTCAGCTCGTATTCCTCTAACTCATATCGATATCTGGATAAGTCGGGTCTCAACCTTCACGTAAATGGATCAAATGGTTCTACTCCTCCAACTGTGGCCAGACTCGCAGTCAACTGCGTGGCCGATTTGCTAGCTCTGCATAGAGCATTGTTGATGTTGATGTAAATGTCGAAATGTTCGGCTTTAGGAGTTCGTAATAGGACACCGGTGGTGCTCCCGATGGTGGCGTGACCAGGAACCGCGATTGTCAGCGCCTCAATGCTGCGTTTGGTTTGGGTGATGGTCTGATAGAATGCGGCAGCGTCGAGGAGGTTCTTCTCGGTCATTCTCTGGGCCTCTGCCGAGAGATCGGCATCGGTCAAATCATTGCTCTTTAAAATTGCAGCCACGCTCTGGAGATGAGCAGCAACGTCTGCTGCCATTGTCTGTTCATGGGGCTTGACTTTGCGCCCTGCCTCCAGCACTGATTTTGCAATCATGTTCTCTGTAACTCCTGGTACCTCCACAGCAACTAGCTGCGCGGCCATAAGGCTCACTTCCAAGGATAGAGGCTTCAAGGAGACGCTGGCCATTGCGAGGAAGTATGAGGGGTGCTCAAGTGTGATGCGAAGACCGGTAGGTTAACCAGTGTAGCTGAACGCAGATTAGGGATCTTGTTCTCAAAAAAAGCCCACTGACACTGAGGGCAAAAGATTTTGGATCTGTTAATGCCAACTGAGAACTGAGAGCCGGAGAAGCGCTATCTAAGCATATAGGTGTTCATCTTACTAGAGTGAACAATACGTATCCTCTCTAGTTTTGGGAGGAGTAAGGTTCGTCATGGGTGGGCCGCTTTTGGTCGTGACCCACACCGCTTACAGAGACTATTGAATATGGCTAGCTGATATGCAAGAGCCATTGAGCCTGGCTGTTAAGTAGCTGAGGGGTATGCATCGTGGCTAGCTGATATGCGAGGGAGATGAGCCATGACTGACAGTTCTTTGGGAAGGATTGATTGTGGCTAGCTGTAGCATTGAATGAATAGGCCGTGGCTGGCTGATCCACGAAACGAACTGATTGTGGCTGACTGATCTTCGGAAATGGGACATTCCTTTCCGCCATTGGCGACAAGGATGCCTCTCTTGACCTCCAATTGATTCGATTCTACTATTTACAGGCGATGGAGCTATTGATCTTTGCTTCTCTTTCCCATGTACTTATAACTCTCTTCTCCGCAGTCTTTCCTCATGCAGCACGCGAACCTCTTACTCTTCCTCTCCCACACTTCGTTCTGATCTAAGCAGTCAGTTCGCAATACTTAGGAGTACATTTACGAGGCATGGGCTTCTTCGATTTCCTCAAGAAGGGTTTCACCAGCATTGTCAAGGGCCTTGATGTGAGGAGTGCCTTATACGTCCCCGGATTGTCAACGCAGTTGCTAATTGGAGATCTAGGTTGAGCACTCGCCCATTGTCAAGAGTTTGGGCTCCCTTGCAGGACTGGTGGCTCAGGCCGTCCCCGTTATCGGTATGCATCTAGAGCTGCTAAGATACGTTGATACTGGCTGATCTGAATGACTGTCTTCTTATATAGGCCCAATCATCGACGTAGCCGTTCCCGCGCTTAGCGCCATCTTCAGCGATGATCCTGCTCTTGGATATTCGTCCATTACACCTAGCACCCAAGATCCGCTTGAACAACCTTTGACGGTCAACCTCAAACGGAGCGAGGAAGATATCAAGCTGTTCCTCAAAACTGTCAGCGACATCAAGGATACACTCAGTACTGAGATTGAAAACGTTGCCGAGAGAGTCCTCGCAAGAATAGAAAAGCTCCAGGAATACCATAAACACCGGAGGTACATTGACTTCCGCACCGAGATCACTTCCCGAATGTAAGTACAAAGTCTTGACTTGTGAAGTAAAACGGGGCTAATCGCCTCAATCTTAAGTGGATACTTCAAGGAGCAATCGCATCTCTTCAACGATCTTACCGCCACTTCCGGCCCGAGCGCATTCAACATCGTCTTCAACTCACTAGATGGCGGCCCTACGCTTCCGCAAGAGCGCGGTCGACTCCTGGACGGGGTCAAGAGGATTGAAGGAGATCTGGAGGATCCTTCTTACGTTCCTTCACGAGATATGCTCGAGCTATATCTGTTGGCCGTTCACTGGCTCTTGATTTTTGACAAGGTATGTTGGCTATGCTCACAAAAATCGTAGCGGTTTTGCTAATTAGTGTACCTCGTCTAGGCGTAGGAGTTCTTTCCGAGAACCTTTTGATAGAAATTCCAAACTGACTGTTATTGTTATTAGCGTCATCATCTGTCGAGGTCTTGAAGCCAAGTCCTTGTTTGCCAATGCACAATTTTGTAAGTAGCGTTCTGTGAGCCGTATAGGGCTTTCACTCATCGCTCCTCTTCCAGTTGCTTATCTCCATGCGCTCAAATTCCTGGATAGAGATGTCGACAATGTAATCTTTATCTTATAAAGACCAAAGAAGCACAAATATTGACTATCACTTACAGGTTCGCAACGATGCAAGACGAGCCTATAATGTGCTGGGAGGTCTCGTGAAGCGGCTTATTGAGGCACGGGAAAAGCAAATCACAGTCGACATCGCTGGCGGCGAGCAGCGGAATAGCGTTTCGATAATCGACCACTGGCCGGTACTTTCCATTGGATGGTTACCAGAAAACAAGATCAAACAAGTTCTGAGCGTTCAAAGCCTGTAAGTGCTAGTCATTTACACTGAGCAGTCAGAATTAACTTATCAATATTAGATCTGAAAGCTTTACTCCTTCTGCCGACGATGCAAAAGCTAAGACTGACATGGAAGTGACCGCAAAGGAAAACTTCGAGAAGTCAACCGTATACGCCTTCTACAGAGAGGTCGCTCAGCGCAGTCTAGAAGCTTATCTCGAGCCCGCTCATGCCGTTATGGAGAGCTTGGCCGATAGCAGTAGGTTCAACTGTCAGTGTCTGTGTGATGTTCGAATAGCTCACTGAGCCATTTTCGCACCAACAGTTCGCCACTGGAACAGCCGTCTTCCTGCCTCTCCTATCTCGCGGCTTGAAGGCAAGCCGCTACAACACGTCGCTGCGAAAACCACGTCAGACAAGCCTGGCGCAGAAGATAAATCGCCTTACTGGGGAAAGAGTGTGAGGTTCGTTCATTGTCATCAATGCACTGGGGTTTATATCAAGCTGATTTTGCTGTCAGCTATGCTATCACATATGTCAACCAATTTGGAGAGAGCCCCGAAAGTCACTGGTCTGAGCAGCTTGACATTAAGGAGGACGTGAAAGCAGTTCAGGTAAGCGTCCGTCACTTTAGTGAAAGATTCTGCTTCCTCAACGTATTCTCCCGCAGCTTGATCTTCATCCAGTCGTCTTCGCCAACGACCCTACCGCCGGCATTGAACCTGTTAAGAGTACTGATGGAAAGCGAGCGGAGTCCAACAGAGGTATCCGCCGCCGCAGTAAGTGTCTCCGCTCCGACCTTCTAGCTAGAATGCTTACATCTTTGTTGCAGTCTACCTCCGGTACAAGAGTTCCCATGACCCCAATGTAGTGATTATGGATCATATTGGAACCGTGAGCGAGGAGACTACGGCCTGGACTCATACTGTTGCCACAGCCCCAGAGTTTGTGCCCACTTAGTAGTCACGGTAAGGTGATCAGCTTAGCCTATATCCAGAAGCTTGAAGATACCTAGAGAGTAGCTTCCATTCTTTCCTCTAGGCACCCATTCATTTAGCTGTTAGCACAACCACGACTTTTGAATCTTTTCGTGCCGGGAGGGGTTAAGCTTGAAGACGGATGAGTGAAAGGAGAGGGAGAGGTGAGGAGAGGTAGAGGTGGGGGGAGGGGTGCGGGGCATGTTTCTGGGTAGCAGGGTCGGGAGTGTGAAGGGTTTGCGACGTGCTGCGTGTTGTCTTCGAGTGATTTTGGGAATAGTCACGAAGCTGCAAGCTGTGATGGTTGAGGGAAAGCTTTTTGGGGGTCGGTGATTGCTGATGTCTATTCTAGGACCATTTTTCTATTTTTTAATGATGAAGTGTAAATCTGATAATTGTCTAAAGGTGTGTTTTCTATCCGCACAGTAGGAAGCTATCTACGTTTTATGCCGCAATTGGCGCTAGCCCCAACTAGGCTAGCGGGCAGCGTTCTTAATCAGGAACTATGTTCCTAATTAGACGACTACTTCTCCTGCTCCTACTATCGCTCCTACTACAACTCCTATCGCTTCAACATTTAAGAGGATCACTTAAAATGCCACGTAATCTTGATCAAAGCTAAAAGATTCGCAAGCCAAACTATTCGGACATGCCGTGCTAAGTTGACTGTATCCACCTGATCGAGACTCGTTCGGGTGAATCAGCCGTTCCCACATCTGATATCTGACTAGACCGTTTCTTTCAGCCTAGTGAGCAGCATCTGATCCAAGACTTTCAAAGCTTCTTTGGTGTCCTTGGCGGTAGGACCCTCGAGGATGGATTTTCCGGCCGTCATGGTTAATCGCTCTGGAGCGGGTTGTTCCAGATATGGCACTACTCGAGTTCGGTGAGCTGTTCTGAATACCTGCGTTATGTTAGGAGCCGTTTGCAGATTTAAAAAAAAGAACCGTACCTTCATGTGATTCACAATCTTCCTAAATTCATCCTTGATCTTCATGTCGCTATGCTCCTTCAGCTTGTTGCGGAAAGAGTGTTTTTTAAACGCAATGCATAGTTTCCTCTGATTGGCGGGTATATACCTAATCATATTCTCGTCGGTGAGGTAGCGGTCCATGCCCAAGAAAGCGTCTAGAGTTTGAAAGAACAGGACGTGATTACCAGAAAGTCCATCATACTTGATGAACACGCCGTCAACCATTCTTCCAACACCCCAGCCTTGGAAGCCCTGGACGTAGCTCAACCACACCAAGTGCGATATACGAGACTTGGTGAGGTTTTCGTAAAAGATCAGGAGGAGATGGCGAAGTCTAAAAGTAATGTTCTCGAGATGGTTCACGCACAACACCTTGTCGTTTTCCTCGAAGCAGATGATGGCACGAACCATCTCATAATAAATAGGGAAAGCCTTGATGAATTGTTAGAATCAGGAAACAGATTCAGAGGCGACTATACATACCAAAACTTCTAGATTATAGAACATACGGAAAAAGACCTCCTCTGATGATCTGATCAAATCCGACATACCAACGTTGATCTTGTAAACTCTTTCACCTTTCTCGTTAAAGTTATGCAGGACGTTTGCTGTGTTATTTCCGCTATCAGCAGTCACGCCGAAGTTTCGCTGAAGGTAAGGCCAAGGCACATCAAGCTCCTGTGGGAAGTCGACAACCTTCTCATATTGAGCGACCTTTACAACAGGGATTGTTGCCCATCTAAGACATTTTCAGATTGGTTTCATTCTCTGGAAGCGTTATAAACATTACCTATAGGCGTGGCGACACACAGCAACGCAAGCATAAAATCCGTTGTAAGCGTCTCGAGGAAGGACCCAATTTCCAGCTTCCACTGCAGCCATGATTTCCTCGACCTGAGCGATGTTGATTCGTTCGGTCAAGAGCTTTCGCATGAGCGAACGGTATTTGTTGCGTCGTTCATTATTGACGTTGTCATCCAGCGAAGGCTCAGCGGCAGACAATAGTGGAACAAGCTCCAGGTAGATATCTTTATACGGGCGGAGAGCCATTGGGTATGAGTCATGATTCGCTTTCGGTGGCCATGCTCCCGCGCCATCTCTATCGAACAATTCTGTTAGAATTGACGCTGTTTCGTGCCGACCTTTGAGAGTCCTCAAGTCTTGTATCCTTGAGATGTTTCCTGTCTCGTAGACCTCAACCGGCCTAGCACGCCTAATCCATAACAGACTTCCCGAAACAACGATGAGAGCGCCCAAAAAGCAGAGAATGAAAAACATCGTGTAGTAAGTGCCTCCTAATGCTCCTTTGTTAAATAACGAAGAATCCTTTGTTGAATAGATAGAGTTAAGGTAATGTCAACACAAAGTTGTAAGACTTTTGTGATGTAACTCCAGAGCCTGGGGATTTGGAGAGCTCGGAGACTCATACAGTCCATGGCCACGAGATGTGAATAAATAAGGGATATATCCGGTATCGGGGCGTTTCTTCAGCTGGACTACTAAATCATGTCGTCATGTAACGTAAGCAGAGCTTGCTCACTACGGAGAAGTGAATGCTTCTGATTTGTCGGATCTATCTACCTGAGTTCATTCATTCATTCATTCACTAATAGAGAACGCTACGCCTAACATCTCGTCAGCTCAAATGGTAGGATCCTCATGGTAGAAAGGCCACACTCCAGTTCAGCAAGTGTATGTGCACGTACGACGATGGTCAGGTTGATCACAATCATAGGTCAACGGTTTTCACGTGGGCGGGATTGAAGCCATCTTTTCCTTCAAGGCGCATATCACACATCCTGTTAGGGTGTAAATCTCTGGGGTCAGCGCTATCTTTTACATCCGGTGTATCGGGATTCGGGATGTGGGATACTCCAGAAGCCTGCAGAGTCCTTCGTACCAAGACCCAACATAAGCAATCACAAAACATCATGTTCCATGTGGTTTGAGAAACAGGCGGAAGAACACCACCCCCTAAAGTCCACAGCTGTACGGTGTCAGGGGTAAAAGTTGCAGCTTGGAGTAAAGCCTCGACTAGACTTCGACCGGTGATATCGAGAAAATCACCTCCCTTCAGGCTTAGGCAGAGTGAGCCTTGAGACTCCATTAGAATACCCAGCTCGCCAAATCGACCGCCACGATGCGAGTGAAGGTAAGGCACGCTGCTGGCTGCCGCAGGAGCATGTTGCTCATCGGTATACTCGTACCAGCCTGTGCAGCTTCCGTTCCTGATTACTCCGAGTCACTGTTGCATCGGCTGACGGTGGTAAGACTGTCTCTCGAGCCGATTGTCGACGCGCCAAGTCTATTATTATGCGTTGAAAATCCATCGCAGGTTTCGAATTGAGTTAACTTTGATTCGAGCTATCGCAGTGCGTGGTACAGGGGGGCATTGGGCTCGCGAGGCTGGGTTGAGTTAACGCGGGAGCTTTTTTGTACTTGTTGGTAGGTGTGTGAGGTGCGAGTGGAGCGTGTATGCTTTGTGTTGTATGGGAAGGGAGAAAGGGATGACGGGAAGAAGGTGGAAAGAAGTGAACAATCAAGGCTTCATTGTTACGATTTACCCGCGCAAGCCGCGGTAGAGTCCGAGGGAGTTCTTCTAGTCGAGGGTATTAGTTCTTTTAAGCGCTTATCGCTTAGCTCGTATTTAGCCACACACTTTAATGAAGATATGCTTTTCACTTTATAGATGATAAATGGCTTTTAATGTTCTACTTTAATATCTAAATATTAGAACTTTTTGTCGATCGATTCAACCATGTTTATTCATCAGTCCTTTAATAGTTAGTTAGAATTGAAAGAAGAAGCTTAACGATGATTGACTTTGCATCACGACTGCTATCAGCTCAGCTAGACAAGAAGACAAAAGTCTCATCATCAAGTCAGCGTCTTGCTGATACAAACATCTGGACCAAGCGTCCACCCGCATCAGACACTTACTTTGCCAGGCTATTCACCAAACCCTGGACTTGAGCATCGCTCATCTCCTTAATGCCCAACAACTCATTATCCAGCTTTTCAAAACGACCTCCATACCCCTCACCCCAAAACGACGCCTTGACGAAGCTGACCAAGACCGTATCTGGATCTGGTTTATCCTTCTTCAGCTCTGCCCACGCTTGCTCGAGCAGCTCGTCGATAGGCACAACATTCTCCTTCCATCCATCTGCCCCAGTGGCCTTCTTGCCCATAGCTGCCAGCTTTTTCAACGTCGTTGCAGTATCTTGCACGTACACCGCGCGGTCTTTTGTTTGCTCGGGGTGCGTAAGGACGCCGGCGACGGCCTTTCCGATAGTTGGGAGGGACGTGGTGCTGAAGACGCGACCGCCGCCGTCCAATAGGTCGATACTCTTTTCTTTGAGGTTCATGATGAAGCCGAGCATGATGCCCCAGTCGAGGAAAGGCCCCGAGGATATGAGGGTGTAGGTCATGCCGCCGGAGGCTGCTTCTTTCCTTGCTTCTTTCTTGAGGGCGTCCTGGACTGCGATTTTGTCCCTAAAAACAGGGAGAACACGGCTCTTCTCGTTCAGGAGGTTGGAACCGAACTCGGAGGGAATGAAGCGTTTGACGTGGGCTTTGGCCGCGGCTTCGACCAGGAGAAGTTGTGTGGCGATAGCGACGGAGGCGAGGGTAAAGACGAGGGCTTCTTGTCCTCTGAGGGCGTTGGTGAGGGAGTCGAGGGAGTCGGAGTCGACTGGGATGACAGTGACGAAGGAGGGAAAGCTATGAGTGTTGTTCTTGCGAGTAAGGACTGTGACTTTGAAGCCAGCGTTAAGGAGTTGGTTGAGTATGGCTGGGCCGAGGTTGCCAGTAGCCCGCGTGAGAGTTTGATGTCAAGATTTTGGAAGGGCACAGCAGAGGGAATGAGAAGATGAGCTGGATGGGATGATTGGAAGCTTTCTCACCCCAGCCAAAGCGACTTTGGTGATGCTGCTCATATCGTTGGAAATTATCGTACTTGTTTTGGTGGGCGGTGAAGAGGTGTGATACTGACGGCCCCAAGCGAACTATTATGGGGAGACTCAGTGTGGTGGGTTGATAGTGGTTTGTTTGATAGATGAAGTCGAGGGTATCTATTCGGACGTTGAAAAAGAGGTTAGGTTACGAATCCTTAATCGATAAAGTATGGGGAGTCCGCATATAGCGTCGGGAGGAAGCTTCCCATTGCTGACAAAAGGGAAATACAATGGAAGTTCCCTTCACCGAACGCCGAACTCCAGTTTGTAAGCATGTTCCCAACATGCGATGAACAATACACAATTCATACTCCCTCTCGCTTTCTCTGATGCATTGGGTCAATAGTGCTAGCACACTCAGGGCGGTTTGTGATGAGGGTGCACGCTTAGAGCACCCTGTTGGTGCCCGCTGTCAGCCCGGAGCTAGGGCGCGGACTTGATTGTTACAACTTACCTACAGTACCTTGATGCAACGCGAGGCGGGCCGCTAAAGAAAAGAAACGAAACCACTAAGTACACCGTTGTACTAGCGCCATTAGGAATCGAACCTACTACGGATCATGAATTAAGTACTCTCCGTCAGCTGACAGATTGATTTGGCTGGAGAACAATGGACCAGTCCACTTCCCTCTGCAAGGCCACTCGATACCGCAGACACCGATCTTGCAACTGACGATAAGACGCCGCGTCAGATGCACTCTTCCTAGTTGTGGCAAGCTATCCAGTCGCAAAGAGCATTTGTCTCGACATCTCAAATCGCACGATCTTGGGAATCGAGAAAGCCCAAGCAGAAGGGGAAAACGGCCAAGAGGATTGTGGTAAATTTTCTGCTGACGAAGAAGATTCGGTAATACAGGGCTAGGATGGAAGATTTCACGGCAAGCATAGATGCACAGTAGAGGACTTCTGCTGCGATCAGGGACTGGAGTTAAACGGTCAGGACTGCCCCTCTAACTCCCAAGGTTTCTAGCAGACTGGGTACAGTACCTGAGCATAGCGCATCTCATAACCCTGGAATAAGATGGAGTGCCTCCCCACCCCGTAACGTATCACTGAGTGTAGAATATCAGCAACTGTCTGGTGGAAAGTACAAGAACGACAGACTCAATTGGTTTGTGGTGAATTCACCAGTGATGAAGACCCTACGAATCTCACGCCTCAGTTTGCAAACAGATGCAGAAAAGCTGGTATTCGCTCACAAGGCAGGTACAATGAGGCAATCATCTGCTTTGTATTCGATTTTGGCCGTCCTTCGAGAAAGGAAACGCAGGCCAACTGTGATATAAGCAGCAACAAGGGTGATGATATTTGAAGCGAGGATATTGGTCACTTTGGACTCGCGGATGTGCTTCTGTTGATATAGGAGTTCACTTGGTGTCGGAATGGAGGCCATATTGAATGTTTTTTGACTTGGGGGTCACCAGCAACAGATAGCCTGAATACAAAGTCTGGCCGAAGAAAAGAGCTGCCTGTGAAACAAACAAAGAACACCTTCGAAGCTGATCTCTTGAAGCAAAGATAACGCGCGAGCGCAAGGACTGAGCGCGCGGACGCCGACGTTAGATACTATGGAGATGGCATGAGATGGCTTAAGTTGCTCGGGTAGAAGAGGACATTCCCCACATCTCGAATGCTGGAGGTCTCTGAGAGGCTTCTAGCGGTGGCTTCTAGTGATGCATTCAGGATGAAATCCCCGTAACGACATTGATATCCATAATGATTGGACAGATTCCCTGAAGCTGTCCTTGACGAGCCACGCGACTGGTAACGCCAAGCTAAAGCAGGCGATCGTAAACGCCACCGCCCCTGTCCCGATGTACTAGTACTACTCCTTGTAGCACGTTCCAGCGGGATGGACATCGTTATCGGTGGTGATATTGATCCGTAGCAATTCTCCGATCTTGGACCGACCTGCAGCTTTGGTCTGGGTAACCGTCACTCGCGCACAACTGCACAACAAGAGAGTCTCTTCAGCGAGGTCATACAAGGGAGAGTAGTACATACACAGCTTTCTCGGCAGAAGATTCTGGATACACTCTAACCAGTACAGTCACCAGAGTAACTACAAGACGCAGCCATCTACCTAGCTACCTTAACGGTAAGAGAATCTTCTGCACTAAGGTTAGTGCTGTTGGCTTTAACGATCATCACCCCGGACAATTGTATGTGATTGGAGCGCCTGGAATGAGAAGGGAACTACCACAGTAAAGCTCCTGTATGCCAAGGCGCTATGTCCGCTAAGGGAAAGACTAGCGCCAAGCCTGCCATTCTTTCGAGTCCCCAACTCACACAGTCACACTGGCTTTCTATGCACTGGCATCTGCCACAAGAAATTCCTGTGGAGCTGCTGGCGGTAGCAACGCTTCTTCAATGATCCTCACCTCCCCTTATCCGTGAACAATCCGGCGAGCATCGTGCAAACAACCATGGCTCATAACATTCCTTAGCACTCAGGTATTTGGACAATACTGAGAGCTAAGGTCGCTTCAGCAGCCCGGATCCCGCGGAGTGGCCTAGAGTGGACAGACACACTCGAATCGGACATCGATATTCATTCGCATGGTTCTGATAGTTGTGCTTGCTGTCAATTGTGAGGAACATGCTGAGAACATTTCTCCTTGTACTCGTTATAGCTTCATCAGCGGAGTTCACCTATTGGTGCATTTCTGCAGGATCCTCATCGTCATTAAATCTCTTTCAATCGTACATAAATACTTTATCGGTTTGCGAGATATTGACATCGGAAACTAACATACTCCTACTACTCCAGACTAACAAAACATCATGCCGAGATCAACAGCCTCCAAGGTGGACTTCTTTCGGAATCTCGCGATATTAATTGATAAACGGTCACCTTAGCATACGGTCGAATTCCCCCCACTCTGAGCCCACTCCCCGCATATCTCAACGGCAAGATAGCATGCCGCAACGCCTTCAAAGCGGAGGCAGCGGCATTCGAAGTCGTCTCGAAGACCCCCAAGTTTGCCGATGAAGTCTAACTCTAATCGCTTGATCGATTATCTTTCTCCTCCGTCGGTCATTTTGCCATGGTACATGGGAATCACTCAACGACATTCTCTTTCACAATGCCGCTATCGCGCCACAAAGGTCAGGAGGTCACGTCTGATGGTTGCCAGTATCGACCTTTGATAGCGCTTGTATTTAGCTTCATCTTCCGGATCAGCTCTTGTAATTTGCACAAGGTAAGATTCCTTAGCGAATTGCTAGAGTGCGGTAATAGAATCATTGGGCAGATCCAAAGTGGATCTACATGCTGCAGATGTTGAAAAACAACTCATAATTGATTCGTTGCTGTGAGCCTGGGTGGGTGACTCGCAGGATGATTTCGGGCCTCATCGGAGCAATCACCGATAGACTAGGCTATCTATGGAATAGCTCTAGAATCGCCGCGGATACCTCCGTAAACCCGCGGCAATCACTGCTGATCATCATGTTACAGTACATGTACATACCGGTTACCTTAGTACAGTCATGCATTGGGACCTGATGACGCTGTCGCTGTTACCATCCTTACCAACCTAATATGACCACACCCGCTTACTAGACTTTCACGACAACGACTTATATACAGAGCATCTAAGTCGACACACTACTTTTTACGACGAGAAGAAAAGTCAACCACATCCTTTCAAGATTGCCGTTCGTCCAGACGGGCAACACAGCATGACCCAAGTATCCCCAATGAGTATTCCAAGCGGAGAGGCACCGAAGCGTCCTAAGGGTATGTGTGTTCTACGATCGTCACGTATCACGTAGCTAAGATACCGCTCATCACTCTCGTAGGCATACTCAAAAACTCTTATCACCAATCGCCTCCGAACCCCGCAGCCCCACCGCCAACCGAAATGCTCTCACAGAGTCTTTCCCCAGGCACGCCCAACCCCAGTAACATCACTGGCGTTTCTACAGACCAAGATGCTACTCTAGCCAATACTCTTCAGAATGCTGGTCACCGACGCAATTCCTCAAACCCTCGCGGTAATGTCTCACGCCGTCAGTCTAGTAACCCCGCTCTAGACGACGATCCCAACAACCCTCGACTGAAATGGGACGAGGTAAACTTGTATCTCACAGAGCAAGAGAAGAGTAGTACCATGAAGATTGACGAGCCCAAGACTCCATATGCCAAGCGTTACGAGCCGGAAGAGGATGAAGAGGAAATGCGGACGTTGGACGCCGCAGACCTGAAAGTCGATGAGTTGGACCAAGTGAGCGGCGGACGTTCAAGGACGAGAGAAGCTGAGATCCCAGGCTTGGAGCTTGGAGATGCGGAAGGGTACCCCGAGTTGCAGGATGATCGAGATAGGATTTCACGGTCGTCTAGCACGAGCGCGAAGGGAGAGAAACAAGTCATTGTTGAGCCAACTAACGACTCGGGGGCACACGGTGAGAACGTAGGCCTGTCGGCTGAAGAAAAGGAGAAGCACAGAAAGTTTGAGGAGATGAGGAAGAAGCACTATGAGATGAAGGATGTAAAGGGGCTGCTTGGGTACGTTCTCTGTATCCGAATAGCATGATCGATCACATGTACGGCAGCTAATCGCCATCGCAGACATCCCGAAGAGTTGGAAGACATGGATGAGGACGACGATTCCCCACAACGTCCCCCCAAGATGCCTCAAGGGTTACCAAATGGATCATGAAACCCGCTTTAACGATTGATGGCTTTACGGAACGGCGTACTAGCATCGGTACTGTACTTTAATGTAACTGTACTTTGGGTCGATCAATGCATGTAGCGTTAGAAAAGTGCCAAAATATGTCATGCTACGTAGTGGACGTTTCCACATCTGACGGTTCCGTAGCTGGACTTGTTGCATACATACATATATGCCATGCTATTGTTCGGAACGATGGATGATAAAAGGCCTTGATGTGAATTCATCGCTCATTTAGGTTCAATATAATAAGGACCAAAGTTTGTTTTGGTTGTTGCTATTAGGAGTCTATCTAGGAGCGAGCAGGTGAAAACTCTACTAGCGGGCCCCAGCCCTACCAGCCCTGTGAAGGCGGAGATTACCATCTCCCCTATTTCCAACAAATTTTGCGGGGTCGCCTAAACCTTTCGCATTTAGGGTCGCTAACACTGCCATTATCTAGGGTACAAGATTGATAACTGGTCCGATTGCCCTATGCAATGATGGAGCAGGCTGTGAGAGACAGTCTTGTGTATGGGGCACTTCTGCCCTACCACCGTTATCTGTTGAAACATGCTATACATACCTGAATAGGATTGTTCCAAAGTGTGTTCACATTTTGGCCGATTCGTAAACCAACATTATCGACCTTCGAACCCCCTCTATGTGGATGCCCTTCTGGCCCCACGGCAGCTTCGCATCCGCTTGCAACAAGATTCGGCCCAGAAATACCTTCCCGTCATACAGCCCCTTCGCCTCCTTCACCAACGCTTCCACTTGCTCGGCCGTCACCTGTCTCTCTTTAAAATAGGCCGTTAGTCCCTCTTTCAGCTCCTTCGCCAGAGGTAGGGTGGGGATCTCTATCGTCCATGGTCGGTTGACTGCTGGTTTGCGTTTGAGTTGGGCGCCGAAGTTCTCCGCTGTGACCAAGGCCCCGTTCACTTCCTGGTTGTTGAGTACAGTGATGCCGATCTTAGCCGCCGCTGCCTTGTCGTACGTTAGAACGTAGTAGGATGTGCCCGAGGGCACGCAGGCGGTCAGTCCGTTCAGGGCATTCTTCTTAATGAGCTCGAACAAACCGGTGAAGTTTTCCAGGGTCTTTGGCTTTTTGATCGAGGCGAAGATTACCTTCTCATCGTTCGCCCATTTGGCCTTGTCGGCGGGTTTTGCTTTGGTGTTGGTGCCGAGGCGAAGAACGTTTGCGTAGGAAGGAGTGGTACCTATCACTATTAGCATTATCTTTCCAACATTAGTTGCATTCTTACCCGTCGGTTCGATGTCGTTACCAAGCGCGTCCTTTGGTTTGCCATGGACTTCCGTATCAACATCCATCCAGCCATCTTCTTCGAGTTGCTGGTCGAGGCTTCCATCAGGTCTGGGTTGTTTCGGAACCTTTACGCGCTTCGGTTTCGGTTCGTTACCTCCACACCTTTTCTTTTCGAGTGCTTCTTCATGTCTAAGTTAGCTCTCAGTCCCTCATCAATAACGCCCGAATGAAGTATTATGTTAAAGATAAAAATCCCTCCAGCTTTCACAGCCAACATCCATACCTCCATATCTACCGGCGCTCGAAAATCCGGATGATATGGCACGAGCTTTCGCGCTTGTCGTCTCTAACTACCACCCGAGAACCTCCTTGGGTGAAGTAGGCCTTGCATATCGATCGGCAGAGGACCCATCGCATGGTGTGCACGAAACATCGCTGGCTACAGACGATATTGCTGATTCCTGATGGTTTCGGAAGGAAATTTACGGACAAGAGTTTATTTTGAATGATGTGGCATTACCGTCGTGTCAGTTTCGGATTCCGAGCTTTTGGATGATGCCTGGACGAGTCCTGTGTACTGGAGCACGGAACGACGATACTTGGACGCTTGCGCGGGTATCTGTAGTTCCTACCGAGCTCGGAGAATTCTCTCATATTCCTGACCTGTGGGCAGTGGTATAGATTATGGTGGCGCCTAAATCAATCCCGGGCATGCACCGTAAACACTCGGCTAGTATAATGGCCGTACAGAATACCACTGGCGATGGGCGTGTTCTTTAGGTACTGGGAGTTGACGAAGGCAGGTGGGCCCCTGAATCGGGTGTATTTTTTGCATACCAGGAAAGCTGGGCGGAGATGGTAGCGATTGGCCCTTGAAATCTGGAGTGGGAGAACTGGGTCCCACTTCGCTCTGGCAACGAATCCTAACGCAACAACAACAGCAATAAGTCCATATTCCATTTCCCGGAATTCGCCAGACGACCGAAGCAATTCCCAAGGTCGGATTATATGACACTTGTCGAAAGACAGCAAAGCGGACTTCAACAACTTCTATCCCAGGCATAACGCTGGAGAATATCAAAGCGTTGAGATCACGTCTGGTTCAATAAAGGGAAAGTAATGGACGGTAATTGAAACGGAAGTGTTTTCGCAATATACACACACAGTGCCTTGTCAGACGAGTCTGCATTTCCTAAAGCTGAAAGTCTTTTGTTATCCTGGATTGCATCTAGTGCCTGAGAGAAAGCTCTTCCCTTTCTGCCAGGATTGCTTCACGAGAAGTTCCACTGGCTCTAAGTTTTCCGCTATCCGGGACTTTCACCTAGAGTCTGAGGGGAATCTCTTCCTTTTCCTGCCATAACTGCTCCACGGGAAGTTCCACGGTCTTTTACAGCAGTCTTCATCCAAAAGTTGCCAACGATTGTCAACGATACTTGCTCACAGAGCATCCTTTTGTGATGATCGGCCTCACTAAGACTCCAAATCGGTTTGAGTACAGAGCTAGTTGGTGTAACAGGGATTTCTGTGTCTTTTCTTTGGAGGTGATAAGCGGCTAATGCCGTGATCTTCGTTAGCACGGACATGAGAGTCATTGTTCATTTGTTCAAGATGATAGCATTGACATGGCAACTTTGTTTATCAGGAATGTATGTGGGTGTCTTGCATCATTCGAGGTGATAAAGGGGCGATGCCGTGATCTTCATGAGCATTGGCAGGCAGGCTCAGATTGTTGAGGCACAAGGCGCTGGGGCAATTCTGTAGCCGTAGCTTTCCTTTCTCTGCTGGGAACTTCTGGTAAATCGTATGGTGGCCAGAAAACCATGCTTTTCATATGATTTCTGTGTGGACTCTTGTGGGGATGGAATATCCACTTTCTCTCTTCCTTTTCAGCCGTGTGGAAGGATTTGATGGTCGCTTTGCGGTGTGGAGGTCGCTCAACTCCATCTGGTATTGGCGTGCTATGGTCACTTGGACGTAGGAAGAAGATCAACATCCTCGTCCTCCTCGTTCTATCCTAACTCATACGAAAGCATGAGCACAACAAGTTCGTGTATCAGCAATATATCTGGATGTCTTGCATCCTTCCTGATAAGAAAGGGACGATATTGCGATCCTTCTCAGCACAAACAGGAGACATCTTGTTCTATTGTCCGAGACAACAGCCAAAACAGCCTTATTGCTTCGTGATCCAGATATCAGGAGTATTGTATGAGACTTGGGAACGTTGATTTCAGGACTCTGCAGCGTCGTTGTATTCAATGACTTCGAAGTCGAGGTACTGGAAAGTTCTCTTCCTGGTCTAGGGCATAGTGGCCCTTGAAAGTATGATTAACAACAGCATTACCAAGATCGTAATTGGACTGGGCTTTGTGGCCCTAGAGTACACGGGGTACTCGAGTATCGATGTCGAATCTGCGTGATATTCAATGCTCAGGTTTCAGATAAGTCGCATCAACATCTGCTTGAGCGAAAGTATGTTAATCTATGATAGACTGAGTACTGGTTGTCGAAGTCGTTGACCCGTGAATGTCCATCGCTGCTCGCGTGTAAAGAGAAGTGATTCCTTGGCATGCGTTCGTATCGTCTCTTGAAAAATTGAATCCATATCTAATGGCGATAGTTCATTTGCGTGCGAGCTGTTTCGAGGTTCACATCGATCTGATGGTTTCGAATCGGCACGTTGATCAAGATATGCTTCAAAGCCGAAACCTGAGCCAGTGGATTTATTACATGTCCCATATCACGCCAACACGGCGTGGGGTGTCACGGCCTTCATGGACAACTCTTGGCAAGTTCAACCTTCTTGCTATTTTATCATCCCAAACAAAGTCCTCGTCATTGCTATCCACCGTCCAATGAAGTTCTCTAACTTGTCTTTGGGTTTTAGCAAGCGTATAGTTCGCTGTTTCCACGAACCAGCAACTGATTTAGATGCCAGAAGTCTGCTCTCGTGTCTTGTTTTGACGCCATCGAGATCTCCCCCATTTCTTGATGGTTGTGGATTGCTGCATGAAGTTTTTCATGTAAGAGCGTAGCGATGAATACTCTGAAGATCTCGAAACGCTGACTATGGCGTCCGAAGACTATACCGGCTGTGATCTCCTGACCTTATCAGCAGATGGTTGTCTTCCTGTGGGTCTTCGAGAAAAGCGGAAATATGGAGTAGTCATCATCCGAGCGAGAAGCGGTTCTCTCCATCTTCAGAAACAAAACCATAACTTCTCCTGTGGTCAAATCTAGAAGTCATTTGATCTTCGACGCAAGGCGATTTAGATGCCAGAAATTTGCTCTTATGTCTTGCGCAGACGCTTTCTAGTCTCCATTCCGTCCTAGGACAAGCTGGACGCCAGATTCCCTTCGAGTGTTTGAGGCTTAGATATACGGAATCCCTGGCGATGGTAATATCGCTAAGCTGGCTGTTTAGCATCTATCCTGTGGAGTTTTCTCGAGCTGCCAATGTGAAGCCTATAGCCATCTCGTGATGTTTGGCATAGGTCTATGAGCTATAAAGACCTGGGAGTTTTAGATGCCAGAAATTTGCTCTTGTGTCTTATTCTCCCGCCGCTCTGATTTCTTGTTCCGTCCTAGAATAAGAGGGATGCCAATGTCCACCTCTCGCTTGGGAGATGGAGAACCTTGGTAATGGATGTGCCAAATCACGATCTGACGCCACAGATACGCCTAAACTTATGGCCAGGCGGGTTCTGGCATCTGGCACAAACTCTGATCCAACCGCAATTTCGTGAGGGCAGCTATCCTCTCCGCCCGGTGAGAAACTCATCGCCACCTCTTTCGCTGCCACGGCGAGATGAGTCTGAGTCAGCTAGATTTCCGCGAACTTTGTTTGTCATCAGTTCCTGGCCCAACCATGCACGTTCTCGCACCTTCGTAACATAAGCTTTGGGAGGACGGCACTGAACTCTCGACATAATTTTTGGCCAATTCACCGGTAGTGATCCATTGCTCCACACAGCTCTTGAAAGCTTCCGCCAGCTTGTTCAACTCTGCCACTCGGTATTCAGTGTATTGATGCTTGGGGTCGTCCTAGTCTAGGCATTCCATCATTGATATTGGCCTGTTAACTCCGCCGGCGAAAACTCCACAGGATGGCCGGACATGGAATTTTCCCGAGGCGCGGCGGAGAATTCTCTATTAAAACCTCTTATCATCGTATATGCTCCACCGTCTATTCCTTTGTCCATATGGAATTCGTCTTGGATTTACCCATGCTGGGCAAATATACAGCGTTCCTCGAACCTGTCATTTTGAGCTGTTTTAACTCACGGTACGGGGTTCCAGTGATTTTATTCATCAAAAACTTCAAAGACATGGAGGAAGCTGCAAATACACATTTTTTACCCGCGCGCTCTGGCCTAGACAAAGGCAACTCCGGCGTCTCAAATTCAACGGCTTCCAATCCATACTTATTTGCCAACTCATCCCTTAGGTGATGTCTCGCTTGGTGAAGCTCAATCTCTTCTCCACAGCATAAACCTCAAAATGGATCGAATGGATTTCTTCAGCGATAATGATAGTGATCGGCAGGTTCTGAGCGACTGCTGAAAATTGTGGACGGACGAAGCTTCCGAGTCACGCAGTTCCTCCCACACGGTCTCTTCTCCATGGCAGTACAGTAATCCCATAATGTGGTACGATGAAGTTGCTGCGGCCACGGGATGGTTTCGGATGCCGGTATGGCAAGGACTCTTAAACCCCCATATAACAATCCTTTATGGCAGGCCACCCTGGAATCAAACAGCATCGTAGCAACGTTGCTACAATAGTCAGGTCGATATTGCTCCAGAGGTTTCAGTATGTGTAAGGTCTGAGCCCGCAAGTGTCCTATATCTTGGATCACGGGAACTGAAACAGCAAATGGCGCTGCAATGATTATCGCTGCGACGATGAGCCCAAGCGCTTTTCTGTTGAACCAGTCAGGTCTTCTGAAAGCAAGTTCCAGCACAGTTTGTAGGTGTTGACGTTCTAGAATGACGACGTGCAAGAATGACAGTGGGAAGCTCGAGCCCTCTTATCAAAACTCAAAGATGACTGAGTGCAAAAGGTCAATGTCCATATCATCCATCTTGTTTCCCTTTCCAATCCGGTTGGATGAGGCCAGAATCTTTGCAAGGAGTAGCAAGTAGCTGCGTCTAAGCATGAGCACCACGCTGAATGCTCATCTGTTAATTTGGCGAATGAACCTGGCCATGACAGCATTCATAATAGGTTTTGAGATTCATTAGTCTTGGATCCCGATCTAATGCAACGACCGCGGCAGCCGAGAGCTGGAAGACCACGCACCGCTCCCCTTATACTACGTAAATCCAGTGGCACGAGAAATGTCTGTCCCATATACTCAACATCGATGACTGATGTTCAGTCTTTCTGAAAGCTGAGCCTTCAATCCTGTTGAAATATGCTATACATACCTGAATAGGATTGTTCCAAAGTGTGTTCACATTTTGGCCGATTCGTAAACCAACAAATCCGAACGAAGATTTAAAGATAGGCGGGAACCGAACGCATGTCTCACAAAATTTCACTAGTGAGAGCGTTAACGGTGTTTTGGATCCGCATCAGCAGCGCAGCTTGTGCTATTGTTCTGATAGGCGACCACGCAAAGTCTTCCGCCGTTCTCGAGGAATCTTTGCTGTCAGATAGCGGAGCTACTATGTGTGGCGAATTGAGGCCAAACTGACAGTACTATCGAGTCACGAGGAGTCCTGGACTGTAACCCGGAGCTGAGCGGTCGATCAAGGTTGTTGCTGGATTGACTGATCGAGATACCCAGTAACATCATTGAATCTGTATGACATGTGGAATTTAATACTTGAGGCTCCGGAGCATTTGAAAAAAATGACCACAATGAATGCCGACAATATGGAGCGACGACAAACCAGATTTTTCGGTGGTGTGGTCGATGTGGAGTGTCCAGCAATAGCTCAAGTACTTCGTTTGTTTTCTTCAACGAAACCTTGCCCGCAACAGGCGGAATCATAATGTGGTGGACTGAGGATAAGCTGACGGCCCTGCGTAGAATTGAGGTGACGCATACTTTTCCCGCAGCGGAAGGACCGAATTAAGGTCGAAATCAACAAAATTAGTCGCTGTAAACCTGGCAGAACTGCTCGACCCTGTGTTTTTATTCCGGGGTTCCACAAGGATGTGCGATAAATTTTCAGGTGGTTTGCGAAGACGTCTTTCTTCTGACTCGAATGTGCCACGATATCCCCGTCCATGAGAGGCTCTTTTAGCATTGGTCCATGCCACAGGGTAACCGTTAATCGTATGTGTTCCCGGCCTGAGATTTCAAGCGTGTTCTGCTGATATCTTACCCTTCCTAGGTCTTGCCCATAAGCCATTGGTAGGTTGGCTTCGTCGCCTCAATCATCAATTGGTAGGATTCCGTTGTCGACCATGGGTTTTTCCGCTGCAATTGCTGCAGTTCGAATCCTGCCTTCCCATGAAGGACACAACCTTTTTGGGGATTTATGGCGATACTACCGACAAGCGTGAGACCCGAACATTGCGTTGTTAAGGACGTAAGCTCGGCGTACAATCCGGAGGTAATTGGCTGGCTGGTGGAGGTTGTTCTCCGCACCACTGCTCGAGGGATTGCCAATCAGAGTTGCCCGTTTCTGTATTCCATAGCAAAGCTCCACAAAGATTTCCAACAGATCCTTGAGTACTTCGCGAAGACATTCGGCAGTCTAGTCTTCCCAAGACGCTGAGCGTCATGCTCGGATGCTCAATCCACTTCCCATCCCAAGCAATTGAAGATATAGCTAAGTAGCTGGATTGATGCAATGTATTTGCGTTGTCGAAAAGAGATTTGCTTTTGCTGACAGCCGGTAATACAGGCTATTCGTGCCGAAAGGTATGCGAGACCATCGTTGATCTTACAAGTTTGACGAAAGAGTTGTATATATATGTTGCGCAGCCGCAATCCACGTCGGTCATCACTCCTGGGAAACACGCCGAGATGTGATAGGCATGCCCCCGTCTCTTTGAGCAGCTTTCAGAAGCTCTTTCGCTATTCCAGCGGTTTGGTTTCTTTGGAATCCGTGTTGAACAAGCCCTCCGTTCCTGTTCAATCCATAATCTGGCGCGGAAAACGCTCTGTGGAGGAGATAAGCTGATTCTTACGCCTCAGCATTTCGGAGCCCTTTCGCTTTCAGGGGATCATGCTCTTGCTTCTTCTGTTTTCGTGTTGCTGGAATGGTCCAACTAGGAAGAATCAGTTATCTATTGACCAAGTGGCTGCTAACATAGACTTACTTGTCACTGACTCCTCAGAGATGGCTCCATCCATGTATCCAGCTTTCAGGTCCTAACCAGCATCTCTTGGAGCCTGAGCTCTCCAGTTTGCCATGTTATTGGGCTCGATGTAACGAATGATCTAGCCAGAGATTTCGTGTGACAGAGCACCATTGCATCCATAATTGAGTCATCTGAGCTCAGTATACTCGCAGATCCGACCGAATATCTCAGGCGAGTCATAATGCTGAAGAAGCCACAGTCCGACGAGTGTATGAAAGATCTAGCCAGAGAAATCGTGTGGCATGGCAACCATTGCTGGGTCATCATCGCACGAAGTAACGACAGAGCCGAGTGAACACCTTGTATGGCAGTGTTTGAAGCACTGGTACTGTATAGAGTCCGACGGGCTCTTAGCTTTTAAGATACCGTTGCTATCGCCTATCTCTGCTGCTCCTGTCGAAGTATTCAGTGAGCTCCAAACCGGAATCTGAGAGGTAGCCCAGGCTGCTGTCGACACAGCAACAGTCTGGACATGTGAATGCGTAGCTCGCTGGGAGGGACAGCCAGCTGTAGGCCAAGCATATTGCAGGACCTTTTGCTCAACAGCAGCCGCTGGAATCCAAGACAAGAGCCCTAAGATGATCATGCTCGTCTGTGGTCTGCTTTCGACACAGCAACAATCTGAACAAGTGAACGCGTAGCTGGCTGGGAAGGACAGCCAGCTGTAGGCCAAGCATATTGCAGGACCTTTTGCTCAACAGCAGCCGCTGGAATCCAAGACAAGAGTCCTAAGATGACCATGCTCCTCTGTGGCCTGCTTTAGAGCGTAGCATGATCGTGCACCGATCCAGCCACGTTCAGCCACTCTCGCAGCCATATGGTGCAAGCATGAAGATCACAACATCGCCAGTGTAATGCCAAGAATGTGGAATGAAGAAATGGTAAAAGCCACCTCTGTATGACAGACAAAGGCCAAGCACTGCCATCGACTCTTGCATCTATACTCTAGAAGCCACACGTGCAAGATGAGCACGAAGAGTATCACAAAGCGTGAAAAGAAGGTGTAGAAGTGAGGTTTTTTGTGAACAAGGATCAAGATCACAACAACACCTCGAGGCTAGTCGGCGCAGCCACACTGCCCGGCACCCTAATTCCTAAACGGGAACGGTCAGATTCCGGGATTGCGGTATTGACACCATCGCGCAGGGGGGGCGGCGGAATGGTGGGATTTTGAGTGCGTTTCTTTTCGGGAGTTTGGGAAAGGTGGTAAAGAGTGCGGGTTTGATATTTTAGGGGGTATGAGGGGCCTTCTGAATATGGTGAAGAGCGATACTTTTGAGGGTAGAAGATATGGTAATTGATTTTTATGGGAATGTTCGACTAGGCTTTTATTCTTGACGGTTATTACGGTATCTAGAATGCATGCGAGCGAAGATTGAATATGATTCTTTCCAAAACTCTCATTTGCTCAATAAGTGGAAAACGGGTGTAAGAGGGCAAATAGTGGAAGCCGCCTTGAGCGAATATCCATGTTGGTTGATAGAGATCTGGACCTTGTATGTTCAGGAAAGATAATAAGTAGAGATCAAGAGTTCTGAAGTTTTAATTGTGGGAAAGAAGAGTTGTGGAGAGGTGACCGGTTTGGGTAGTCAATGTGGCGAATTGGTGGTTCTGAGGATCGGAGTCTTGAAGGTTTGTGGTTTGACTTGCCCTTAGATGTGTCAGAGAATTGGCGGTATTGCGGATGAGAGATCTTCGCGTATAGAGTCTAGAAAAAGGCAGGTGTTCTCTCGATTTCAATAATTCTATATAGAAGGATGAGGAACGGCAGAGGTGATAAACAGGTCTGTAGAGTGCGCGCGATAGAGTGTGTCGAAGGGCCCATATGGCATAACAGCGAGGCGGATTGCGACATGCGCAAGATAACGAGTAAAGTGCAGTTCTCAACCAGTAGTCCAACCAACAAGTATGCGCACTATCTCGTATACTAAAGAAGTCTTTGAGACATATCAACATAAAGCTAAAGACACCCTAGTATATAACCAACAACCGAGCAAATAATAAAATCTATAAAGAAGGTTATTAAAGAAGGCATCATGTGGTTGATGGATGATGAACCCGATGTTGTAAAAAGAGAGCGGATCAGAGCTGAGTATATGCCTTCATGAACTCCGGGTAGCGTTCGGGGCGGGGGTCAGATTCGTGAAGAAGAATGAATTGTTTGTGAGTGCGTTTGGGGGTGAAGAGGTGTTCACGGGTTTGGTTAAGGATGAGATGGGGGTTTGGCTTCACGGGGTATTGACAAGACGGTCCCGCCTGTTCCTAGATCGTGGTTGAAAGTAGGAAAGCATACGATGTCGTGTGAAGAGCATTTAGGTGGACAAGGCAGTTCTTTGAATGAAGGATATGATGAAATTGAGGGAACGGCGTTACACGCTTCAGACACTGAGATCAACGCCTTAGATCGCTATCCAACTTCGTCTTTCAATAAGAAATACGGTCTACTACTTCACGCGTCTGACTGTGGGGCTCGAGGATTCCCTCTGTCGAACAGTCCGTTGCATTGCGAGGTTTAGTTTTGCGAATTTCCTGCAAAACTATTGCGCCATCGTGGCGTTGCCTTTCTGGCCATTGTGCATTGCGTTGTGGCTTTGGAATTCCAGCAGAAGCAGCTGCGGCTGATCCATCCTTAAAGAATAAACGGAGTGAGGGAAGACATGCCGCAATGATTGCTGGATCAGGCACCAGTCAGCACCACACGACGACAACACGAATCGTTTTTTATAAGAAGGCGAATTGCGATACATACAGAAGGACAATTCTAGCGTAGAATACACAACTAGCCGAGCCGGATTGATCGTCGGCCCAATGCTCTCTGTCGTCTGAAAGGCAAAGCGGAGGATAGCGAAAACGATGGCAGTCAAAGGAGTTAGGAAAATAACGATTAGGATGTTCTTCTGACGACGGGGCATCTGTAGCTTCCATAGCAGTGGGAACGGAACAAGCATAACTAAAAGTTCATATCAACACCTTTTATAACCTATTCCTTGGGTTACGGAAACTGGCCTTACTCATAAAGTCAGTAACGATATCGACACAGCTTGAAAAAAAGAACGCGCGGTTCCACCCCTCTATGCTCTTTGGCGAGAGGAAAGCAGCTGACCACTGTAAGTAGACGGTCTAAGTCGTTCATAATGAAGAGTACTCACTCATGTCGAAAGACTTTGATGGCGGAGAGGAAGCAAACGCCTGCAATAAAAGACTGGCAATCCAAGTTACGATAGTGATCCCGCACATGATCCACCAGAATACTCTAGCATTGGTCTTGACCGATGTGAAAAGTCGCCAAAAGAAAGACAGCATAGCTAGCTTGACAGTCCATAAAGCTGTCCAAATAAGGTACAAGACTGCAAATTGATATTTGAGAAATTTTGTGGCCTGTGCTCCAGGCAAAGAGCTAAAATCCGCAGTGTCTCTTGATCCACTGAAGGTCTCGGTTATCACCGGAACCATGCACTGTACTGTAATGCTGAGAACAACGTGAAGAACGATGGCAAGACAGATCAAGATATCGTTAGAATAGAGACGCTTGTTCTGCAGGAACTGGAGCCAAGTTCGCAGAATAGTGAAGAAGGTTGCAATGGCAGTGCCTACCCAGATAGCGATCTATAACCCTTAGTTAAGCGCTTACCGCAGGCAGAAAACCAACCCGGTGGGTACTGACGATTAGGCCACTGGGAGAGACTGGAATGATATCGTGACGAATAGGTGTAGTGTCGAAAGCACGGGCTTGCAGGTTTGAGAAATCGATAAGCATCATTGCCTCATCAGAGGAAGGCGAAGGAGATAGTAGTCAAACGCAGCAAAACGGGCAAAAGCGACAGTTCTATTCCGCCAGTAGCATAGACTCATCGTCACGGAATCTTCAGGGGAGTGCAACCTCTCGGACATCATGATTGTGAGCCGCATGCTGCAGCCTGGTACGCGTTACTGGCTGCAAGGCAGTGGCGTAGCAAGAGGTCGAGCGTGTACAACTCGAGTACGCTTCGATGTCCTGGCTTGCTGAGGGTAAGGGAGATCTTCTCTAGCATCTTTATAGCGATGACCCATCTCAAAGAATTTAGGTTTATATGAGAACAGCGCTCTGTAGAATACCTAATAGGCAAGTAGGGCTACTACTCTAGCGTAACAGCTGTCATACAACTATAACCGGGTTGTCGGTCGGCATCTTCCGGCGCTTGAAAAAACCTCAACCTCGAGAAGAAAAGCTCACGAGTCAGCCTGAACCTTGTCATCCTATTCGGCGAATTACTGTCTGCCTTGGGCTGATGGAGTGTCTTGGCGGAAGAGCACATGGAAGGAAAGTAGGTCGAGTGTCAGGTCAAGAGCTTGTGATACCTCGAATTGTTGATTGACTTCAGAGCTCACTGCCATGGTGCTTGATTCTGTCGCCTACACACACACATGATCTCTTAGTCAATCCTCGGTCTCGTTGAAGTCAAATCGCGATATCCCCGCGTTGTGGAGATGTGACAAAGGATAAGAAAAAGATTTCCAGTCTGTCATCAACGCAGCTGCAAATGCGCATTCCAGAATGATGAGATCTCCGATGATAGCCAAGAGATGTGAGAACCTTAAAGCATTTTCTCCCTATAAGGATGTGCTATATAGCCTTGACGATTGTTTTCGTGGCTTGCCAAGTTGTGGTGACTGGAATGCTCGCCCCTCTCGTTCAGCCTCGATGAGGCGCATCACGAGGTCGACATATTCACAATTGCAGCCCTCGTATCCTGCAATTCATCCGCATTCCGATGTGTTTCAGCTCCAACCTCTTTCTGCTACTACCACTGATCGGTCTATTGCGTTCATATAATGCAGCCGGATTTCGTTTCTGGTATCTTACAGGACCTGCGCTCGACCCGAAGTATCTTAAAAAGGGTCAATCATGTCTTCCTCTCAAATAATGAGATTGGACGACCGATTGCATGTACACAGATCATTGGCTGCGACTGTGGTTTCATTATATATTCTATTGACGCTGTCATTGGTACAGGTATTGGGAGTAACTTATATACTTCTGTCTGGTGTTTCAGATCCGCTTCTTCTTGCAGGTGAATTCCTGATAATTGCTGGTGTAAGTATCGAAAAACATTCCCTGGTCCCACCGTAGCTAGCTAAGGACATAAATGACCTAGTCAGCAATTTCCTTAGCATTGGTGACCTTCCATCTGATCCTGCGCCGGCGATTCAGCAAATATGACGAGGAAAGACGCCAGGAGAGCAAGCTTGGTTCTGCCTATTTGATGATTATAAGGGTTGTATTCGTTGCATGGCTGGCCGCATCTGCGACAGGATTAGTCGTCGCATACAAGCATACCATCTGTGAGCGCCATACGCTTGATACGCGGCCTTGGAAGAGCGTCGACAGCTGCAAAATTCAGCAAGCAACTGTAGCAATGTCACTGCTTTCCATGTGAGCCCCCAATTTATCTGTTGTGAGCTTTTAGCAGGCAATTGACCAAGTTGCTAGGATCTTCTCATGTGTTCTCTTTGGCTCGCTTCAGATTTCCGACAGGCCATTCGGCGCTTTCCTTACTGGCAGATACAGAAACGATTGCAGATTAGAAGATCAAGGGACAGGGTATCCGCCTTCTCCTAATACTACGGAGTCGTGTGATACCAAGTATCTCCCTTGTAACCCAGTGCGGTACCCTTCCCACCCTCAACCGATTGTGATGCCTGAAGGTCGTAATTCCTGGCTTCCACCTTTAGCGTTTCAGAAACCGACAGCACGAACTCAGAGCATGCATTCATCCAAGCCTCTTCTGATGCGCAGTCAAACTGATGCCACAAGCTCGTCCTCAGTATACAGCGGATCTCGGCCACCGTCCGAGTCAACAATAGGTCGCTATCCAAGCACAACAAGCTCCATCAGCAATCTTTCATACAGTAGCACTGTTCAGGTTCCAATATCGAGCATAATGCATCTAGGCAGCGAGTACGAGCTGCCGGTGATGCCAGAGCGATATAGACGTCTTCCAAGCCGTTCTTTGGACACCGCGGGAGTCCCAAATAGTACTCGAAGCAAAGCCATAATGCCACCTGCCGCCTACTGGAGGCAGGCAGCCCTCCAAAACCCACCCAAAGCTTCGCATGAGGAGATTCAATTCTGGCAAGGCAACGGCAGTATGTATAGATCGGAGTCATTGAGAAGCCAGTATCCCGTGTCCTTCTCATCTTCCACCGGAGCTATCCCACCAAAACTCTCCCGGGCACCCACCCGGGGAAACTCCAGGATCGAGAAGCGCAAGCGATCTTATGAAAGCCTAAGGAAAGGGAAGATCAGTATGTATGATGGTACGTCACTCCCGACCAACTTCGCTAGTCCATCGAAATCTCAAAAGAGGAGGATTTCAATGCCAACGAATTGTAGTAAAGGGGAGCCGACGGGAGCCGGAGAGGTAATCAGAAGACAGAGCCGGACTTTAGTGAAGAAGCGGCAGCCGTGGGATTCGGCACCGAGGTACGATAGGAGTAGTAGAGTGTCAACAAGTAGACATTCCCAGCGGGCTGGGGAGTGAGAGTTTTAGCTTTCTTGTATAATTTAAGTTACTGCTCTGTAGAGCTTGCTCTATGTGTGTGTTGATCCAATTCGCTCACGGGATATCATCTAACACAACAACTGAAATGTGATTATTGGATGCTGTCTTGTTCCTTTCTGTACACCAAAGAACTTAGAATTGAGACTACAGTAGGACAGAAAATGCAACAAAACCCCCAAGACTAACCCATCCAGCGCTCTGAATTCCGATATACCACCAACAATCCCCCCCTCCGAAAGAAAAAGAAAAAAAAGGAAGCGGGCTGGGTCCCTGCTTCCGTCAAGCGCTACTAATCCACCATGCCAATAGCCGCTATGCCGATTCTTGTTGACGGGGCTGCCAGTGTTCTGGTTCCATTCTGTAAGGTAGTTAGTTTCACGGTTGATATTTGATACTCGATCGAACCTGGATGCTTCATGAATTGAATAAGTGCTAAATAAAATCCGTAATAACACATCGATATAAAAAAAAAAGGGGGGAGGAATGATAACACACGAAACTCGGCACATGTTGCTTCGGGTCCTTGCGGGTTTGGGTGCAGGTCTTGGGTTGTAGCTTGCTTAGATTAGTCGTTTATCTTTTCTTTGTCAACTCGCCATTTCCATATGCTTCATTTTTCGTCCTTCTCGTTTCCACCTATATGGCAGACAGGCATCGAATTTTATTTCATGTCCTTCCGAGAAAATACAAGGTCCCTATCGATACATCACAGTCAACACATTGCTCAGGAAATCATCTTTGCACTGCTTGTAGATTGCGCTAGGTTTTATTCAACACCAATACTCATGAAACAACATGTGCATCCATGTGTACTCTACAAGAAACGGACACATGACCTTATCCACCCACTCAAACCAGTCGTCGTCGAACCGGAGGGCTATGGCAGTTAACAGTAATCCCAATAGGTAGGATACCAGCCAGACATCTCCCAATCGATCAGTGTCACTGTGTAATCGTCTGTGTCGGATGAAGCTATATGTTCCGAGTTCGTCGGTGCTCCAGTCTTGCTTCAATCAGGTGCTAGACCACTTACAGGGCTCGCCTGGCTTGATGGAATTGGTGATCATGATATTCTTACGCTGGAAATCCGCATGTGTGAACACAGGTTTGTTCCCCTGAAGAATAGACGGAAAGGCCCGGCGGTAGAAAAGCGCTTTCTATCCATACCGCTTGCTACCCTTGGCGAGCTCCAGATATTTGAGAACCAAATACTTATTCGTGGATGAGACCGCATTGAGAGAGACTCGACGCATGTGTTGTGCAGAACCAACAGACCTAAAGATTGCTTCCAACGATATTTCTGAGGATACTGTGTTGACTTTGGATATGAAGTTACCTGACCTAACAAAACCGTTGACTGATCAGTCATTAGGGCAACTTTCAAATTCACATTTCCTTTCATTGTTGAATTTTTCGTCGTTTCCGCGTTCTACTCGACACCGCTTCGTCCGTATTGGGCAGGCCTTTGGTCTTAGTATCGTCTTTTCGGGCCTTCGGGCTTTGATCCACTTGTGGAATCACCTCTTTCTTCTCATCGTCTAATTTCTCTACTTTTCTTCTCGTACCATCGTGATCCTGGTTTTCCTCACCCCATCCACTCCAAACAGCCACTTCTCCATCCCACCAAATCTTCCCCTCCCTCTTTCCCTCCTCGGGATCCTCAATCCACCTCGCCACCATCTTTCCCGTCTTCCTAACCACACTCTCGGTTCCAGCTTTTGGCCTAGTATTCATGCCATGATCTGCATCCTGCACCACAATCCGCCATGTCCTACATTTCATCTTTCTTCTTACCAGCTCCAGTCTGTCTAGATCACACATACTATCTCTATCTCCGGTCACAAAGATGACTTTCACGTGCTCAGAAATATCATGCAAAATCTGATCCCGAACATCCTTGCCAGATTGCAAAGGATAGCTCACCAGCACCAAATGCGTCGTGTTCTCCTTGGCAGCCATTACAGCGGCGCGAGCACCCATGCTTCGTCCTCCTAGTGCTCGGCAGGAATCTTGCTGCAGAGTAACAGCATCGAACATCTTGACCCTTGACTTCAAGTTTAGATTTCCCTGAAAACACAAGATTGGCAATGATGTGGCGAAGCCATGAGTGAAATTCGCGATAGCATCCGAATGTAGTGTACCACCAGCACCATGAGTAAAGATCAGAGATGGAATGGTGGTTTTTGCTTCGGTGGAGGTGGAGGAGATTAGACAGGGGATTTGTTTTGGGGAGTGAGGGATGAAGAACTCATCGGAGTGGATTGTAGAAAGATGAACGGACTCAGAGGCTTCACGAGAAATGGCCATATGGAAGTATGCTTGAAAAGCATTCTTGTGGAACTATGGTGACGGATGTGCAGTGATGGTTACAGTGACGACACGGACAATTATACAGATCAGTTCTGTATAACGCGAGTATGTAAAACACGCTAGGGTAATATACGTGACCCGCTAACCCACACGGCCCGCTAACATACTAGGTAAGGTACGCACCGTATCGCCAGTACAATAAGACCTTCCTAGAACGATATTGCACATAACGATATCCTCTTTGTAACAATATACTCTCGGAGACCAACAGGGCTTAGTTTGTACGTACACCCACTTTTGATATAACGATATCCTCCCGGTAACAATGTAGTTAGGTGGGAATTTGGATGTCGTTACAGCCAGGTCTTACTGTACATCCAAAGTTGTTGATTTTCATCCAAGATACAGGCGTCAGGTGGGTTATGCTGAGGCACTTTATACATCGACTACTTTGGGACTGAGAAGGCTTTGGGCTCAATTGTATTGGCTGAAGCCTATCTTTTCCAGCTTTTCAACTTGTTACTTGCAACTAAGAGCTCACTTCACCAGCATCCACCTGAGGGAAGCACTTAGAAAACGGTTACATGAAACTGAAAGCCACCGAAGCCCGTTACCGCTGACGTTCGCGTTTACCATTTACGGCTCACATTTGGAGAATTCGGCGTCTTCTCCACTGACTCTAACTTTGCCTTTGGAGAGTCCATGTTCGAATGAGCAGTCTTCCGCCATGATCCCAGCGCTGCATTTTCATCCTGTGGCTTCCTCTGTAAGGTTGGCATCCTTGGTGAGTTGGGTTTTGTATAAGACGCTCTTTCCAAAGCGTTCTTTTGGGTGTCCCAAATATCCTTTGCCAACTTAATTAGCCTCGGACCGAACTCTTCCAATACCGCATTGACCTTGATCTCGGTAGCCATCTCTTTATTCATTCCAGCCCCTCCGTCCCCACCAAGTGTTGCCCGCTTCCAGTCCTTCTTCCACTGCTCTATTGCGTATTGCGCTTTGTGGTGCGTCGGATCCACGTCTTTGGCAACGAGGTAGAACGAGGACCGTGGAGCATGTGCTTTTTTTGGTTTGACGAGCTTTACCTTCGAGAACGTATCGAAAGTTTCGAGCAGCTCTATGTTGTCAAAGGCATCGGCTTTGTGGAGGAGCATCACGAATGTGCCTCCCTGCTTAATGCGCGTCATACCAAAAATCAGCTGCGCAACGTTCAGGCGGAGTGCTTCACGAGTTTGACGGTAATCTTCACGGAAGTGCGTGCGCAAAATTTGCCCATCACAGATGACAAGGTCAAAAGTCTCGTCCAAAAATGGTCTATCGCCACTGAAATTCTTGGCATCAGGGTGCTCCTTAGGAATCTCCGCCATAGAGGTTCCATATTCAACTGCTAACATGGTGAGGTCCATGAACTCCACTTGCACACGCGGATCTTTGTCGCTGTGAGGGATGCACATAGGATGCCCACCAAGATGTGGAGGCAAAGTGATGCCTTTCACAGAGGCTTCAGGATGGATCTTAAGAAAGATGTCTGTATATCCACCTGGCGCCATGCAGAGGTGCAGGCTGGTTGGGTTTGTCTCCAGTGGGTCAGAGATAGAGAAAACTCCGGCTGAGCGCAGCTCCGTTCCAATCCTCAGGTTGATATCCCAGAATACCTTTTGTTGGTGTTTGTCGTTATTGGAACTATCCGCTCTTTCACGAAGCTTCTTGAAATGCTCGTCTCCTTCAGTACTGCTCCATCCCTGTAGATCAATCAGCTAATAGCCAACAAGATGTAAAGCATGGGTATCGTATTACCTTCTCGCGGAGATCATCCAAGGCACGAAATACAGGCTCCATCTTGCGGAGATAGTCCCTTACGATCAAGTTCGGAAGCTGATAGGCTGACATGCGGCTCAAAGGCCCTCTGAAAGCTCCACTGCTTGGCTCGGATCTTGATATCTCATTACTGGAAGCATCTTGGCTGGTATTGATGCTGAGGTTCGAGAGATTAAGATCTTGGGGGTCCAGCACAGGTGCCATACTGGATGGATGTAGTGTTCGATACCTAACGGTGTAGTGAGGATGGAAGATGAGACGAATAGAATTGAATTTTGCTGCAGGTATGCCCCGGGATGAATGAAGTGATAGTTAACGGTCAACACCTCTTACATCGTATTATACACAAGGCTGCCTTCACTCTCCGTGACATCATGGTCCCACAACCCCAGAATACAACTCTACCTGATCCCAGCTGGATCAAATTTTCATTATCTTCTCTCTTTATCTGGTCTAAGTGGATTCCGAAGATCAGTGGGTTGTCCTCAAAAGCCTACCTGTCTTGAATTTCATAGCAAAATATTACGATACGACCTTGTTTAGGTCCGTATTCCGATGAAAGGTGAAGGTACTGGATTGTTTGAGTACAGTGCACAGTTAAGATCAAGCTCATGATTGATTATTCCAGGTTTCGAAGTTGCTGACTTATCGAATTGAAGTATTTTGTCGAGCTAGGAAGGAAGGTATATCATCACGTACCTGCTTGGTATCATACATGTAGGCCTTGCAATGGCCAATGCCATGATTCGGAAACTGTACTCTCGAGGAATGGGTAGCTAACAAATCGTTTCACATACGCAGACCGTGCAACATGACCAGGTAATTGCACAACGACTCTGCCGCCCGCCAAGATACTGACCATGTAAGCATTCGCCGAAGATCAAGGCTGACAACGGCGAGACTGATGAGATAGCTTCATACCACAGGCGCCGCAATAAATGTACACAGAGCTTCGAACGCTCGAACAGCTCATTGCTTCCAATTTCCGGATTACTCTGCTACAGAGCCCTGGACTGGTTGAGCCATGAAACAGCGTCCCAACGAATGCCCCAGAGCCAGCCAGATCCCATGAACAAAGCCATACGGAAGAAGTCGAGGCGAGCTTCAGTTTGACCAGACCTGGGAGAGAGCCTTCTTAGCAGCGCCGAAAGACGATAATGAACAGATCTTCGAGATTCGAAGGCAGAGCAATGTGTAGGGGACGAAATCACCAAGTGTCTCAAAGCTTGTGCTCTCGGCGTATCCCACTATGATATCGGAGACTTGATGGGAGTTGGTATTCCCAAACTTGAACTGCATTCTTCCAACTTATCATTTTGATGACAATGATCATAAAATCGAAAGCTCGGGACTTTACATTCCGGTCTCTAGCCTTCGTCTCAAGGCTAGAGAGAAAGCCGTTCATAATCATCCTGAGCAGTTCGTTTTCCGAAAAAAAAATGGCTTTTTGAAGAGGCCACATCGTCTGCGGCAGAAGTTCCTCACGAGATTTGCTGCCATGTATGCTACTCGAAGTCCTGTGAGAGCAAGACTTTTGACAATGGCTGCCGTTAGCCCACACTCTTGTTAATGTCTGTGGTGGTTACCATGACTTACATCTCAGCCATTCCAACAACTGCCTAAAATGAGAAAGTTACTCGTTGAGCACAGGTGGGAAGGTCCTAAACGAAGTCAAACTGGGATTCATGCAACTCCTTGTCTGTCATCACAACGACACTCAACGCTTTTACAACGTCAGCCCCAAGCACATACTCTCTAGTCTCCGTATTATTTATTAACGAGATGGCAGGCAGAATTTGAAAGACCATCAGGAGCAATGAGAGCGGCTCATGCTTGCAAAAACGAGATCGATCAATCTGCTGAAAGAAACTCAAACGAACACATACCCTTCTCATCTCCGGATATAGAACAGCTGTCAACTTCAGATCGACTACAACGTTTGCACGATAAGGATAAACCAAGTATGGACCATACAATGACAATAAAACCTACCGATTCCTACACGAACTATCCATCAGTTTATACTTAACCTGAACAGCGGTTGTTGTCCATTGGCTCTCTGAGACGCTCTGATCCTTTAACGAGTTTGATAGTAGTATCGCTATGCTGATATACATGGTCTCACAGAACTTGAACAGGAGTTCGGAAGTCGACTCCTTTCACAAGTCGTTGGAGATTTTGAATCGCACTTAACTGTGTGCTCCTAGATCTGGCAAGCAGATATTATGATCAACATTGAAATTTGTCAGACCCAAATTGCTGCTTACTTTAATATTTAACCTGCTGTGTTTGGCTATCAGTTGCGATTCACTGACATTTTGGAATCTGTAAATCTAGCGATCAATGCTCTTTCTCTCTAACGGTAATATTCGTACCGTCAAGAAATCTTCAGACCACATTTAGGAGGAAAACAACCTTCACCTAAAGCAAGAAGCCCTACGGCAACTGCTGTTTCAATCGGTTTCTCACAGTAAACGTTGCAGGGGAAATATAACAGCCAAGAAACATTTAGTTACATTTGTGCCACCGCTTTAAATTTTAGTATTTCGCATATTCGAAAATCCCATCCCTTCCTAATCCGTCGGGGGGCATATACGTGTAGAAAGTGGGGAATATACATGTACAAAAAGGGCGTTGTACCAATAATCCTGGTTGAAATATGCTACATACATACCTGAATTGTATTATTCCAAAAAAAAGTATGTTCACATTTTGGCCTGTTCGTCAACCCAACATTCCTACCCTTGAAAAAGTCCAGGAAAAGTCTTCACATCCCGCTGGCGGTAATGCCATCAGCGAGATGCTAGTCACCTGCCCGCCATTCCTGGGCTAACCAGGTCATCCTTTACTCCTCCGGCGCTCCTGCATTGTGAACGATGCAGGAGTTGAACCATGAAAAGGTGTATTGATAGAAGTGTGTGTTGGAGCTATGTTAGGGACACTGTTTTGGTCAGCTGGGGAGGAGGTGTTATTATTGAATACATGGTTGTTTATTTTTGGGTGACTTTTCTGGTACACCCCCTCTTCTATAGCCGTATCCCCTTTCCTACAGTCACACTCCCCCACAAAGGTTTAACATGGTTAACATGTTAATGTTCTTGAAATCGTACCAGACTCAAGAGAAATTTAGTTGCGTTAAGTCGACAGACTATCAGAAGCATTGAATGAAGAAAATGCATCCAGAAAGTCAACGCACGGCATATATCTGTAAGAACCTCTTTCCTTGAGATGGCCGCTCTCAGCTAGTAGGGCGGGGATTGGAGAAACGGTAACGGTCGTTGTTGATAACGAAGAAGGGCGAGGTGGTGGAGTTGAAGATGAAAGATTGCTGTGGTACAATGGGCGGGACTGTTACTGAAAAAGAATCTAAACAGTGATGGAAAGGGAGGCTCGATGGTGATGCGCCTATGATCACAATCCTGTGGGAAAAACTTGGGGAATATAGAAAGGAGAAGCCATTAGAAGAACACTGATGCCTTCAGCGTGAGCTGGCTGCATGTGTGAAATGGAACAAGCGGACATTCGAAGAGGCTGAGCTGGTCCATGCTCTTTTCCTAGGATTCGACAATCCTTCGAGTGCTGATTTCATCGTTTGAGCATCACGCAATCGCACTTTCCCTCGTCACACCATGGTTAGATGAATCGAAATTTCCCATAGGCAAATAAGTCATATAGCTACGCCGCGGAGGGTATAATAATAGTGTTAGTGGCAACTTCACTACTCTTAGTATCTATTGCGAAGTGACGGGCACCTCTCCAAGGTTTGATGATAGTGCCTGGTGGGAGCGAAACGCTTTTGGCCCATGGAATACGGTCTACTAAGCTAGATGTACAAATGGAAAGATTGCCACGAGGCTTCACAGGTGAAGATCCTTTGGAAAGACGTTTCAGAGTATTGTCAAGTGGGACCAGCCAGAACGTCGATGATGATAGCGTATTATAGTCCACCAAACAATATCCTCGATAACTACTGGAGTCGAGATCTTGTGGAAGGCTGTATGAATTAGACAAACATGTACCGCGAGTGCATGCATCCCCATCTGCCTTTTCGCCGGCAAGGGGGATCTGCTTTTAGATGTCTTTTCCTAGAGGCTGAGCATATCTACGCGGCCCTGACCAATTCTGGCGGCATCTCTTGCATGATCAACAAACTCAACGGACAGAGCACGGCACAGCGCTCAAGCGAGTCCGCCGAACAAAGGTGAAATGATTTTCGTTCAATGGCTGGCGAGGGTCAATAATCAAGGTCGCCGAAGCCAAGTCCCGTGTCATTTTTGGCATCCAGACCCAGAAACAGCCCACACTGTTCAATTTAACGCCAATTTCCGTTCTGTACAGTCTCAGTACTTATGTAACAGCAACCTTTCGCCGTCTAATCCAAGGCACAAACGGAAAGCAAATTTACATACAAAGCTTGAAACCAAGATATGCGTGTGAATGAAGGATCCGCCAGCAGATTTTCGCTAAGGAAACAGTAATACGGGGAGGATCGTGCTGGAAGAGATTGAATAAATCCTCTCAATACTCGCTTCGATGGGTCCACGGCGAGAAGTCTGATGGCACCACTGGATTAGAGGACTGACCATAATCAATTCAGTCTCGCTGATAGACTCGAAGGCGGCATCGACCGCAATTGCGCCCAGGTTTGAACGATAGACACAGCCAAGCCACAAGTAGCCAGAAAGACACTCAGGCACCCGAAGATGGTCACGAACCAGAAAGTGTAATACGTATTCGAGTTCCTTCTATCCTTCCACAAGGCTCCAAGCCCTTTGGGTTGTTGGGAGTCCATGTAGGACCTAAGCTGCCTCAAGCGGGTTTCATATATCGGGAATTGAGAATATGACATTCTCTCTTGAGGTTGCCTTCGATTTTTCGACCAGCGCAGCCGCAGATGATCTGCAGCTTCGAAGCAAAACTTGGATGACATGGGCTTGTCGAACAAGCAAGACATCTTTGGACCTGGTGCTTCGTGGGCTTCTTGCTCCGAGTCCCAGGTCTTGAGGGTGTTGTGGGCGAGCAGACTTAGCCAAGGTGGTGCCATCAGCTTCTGATACCATTTCTGGGCTTCCTTCTCGCTGCTATTTGAGGTGAATATAATAGACCAAGTGGCTGATATCTCTTTTTCTCTACGTTCTCGCTCACCATACTGGATTTTGGTGCACAGACGACTACACGACTATTAACATACGTCGACCCAAAGGTAGAGACCGCTTACTTTTGAACAAGAAATTGGGCCAGGGAGGGTTGAAACCAATAAACTTTGATTATGTTAGCAGTAGAGCTGGTTTCGAGTCGCAGGTGTTCATCCCAATGTGAGGTCCACTGCAATTGAAGATGACCAAGTGATTGCAAGTCCCGAACATTGAAGTCATCTACCCGGAAAAACGAGTCTGTGCCTTTCTCCAGTTCACAGTCACTCGGGTGTTCTCTCATTGCTGCTTCAGCAGTAGATAATGATGTTTCCCAAGTGTCGTCAAGGTTTTCTGATCGGTGGAATGTTGGTGTTTGGTGCTTGTAAAGCAGGTTTACTAGATAAAGAGCCGTGCGGACGTGCTGGTACTGCTCTCGAAGAATGATACCGCCCAGGAGTGGATTTTTTTTCGGCTCCTCGAGAATGCGCCGTTGATAGCATGCTGGAAGTACGTCACCAATTCGAGGGCTTTGATTACTTTGCGTGTCGCCGAATTCAGGTCGAAAAGAGTTGCAACACCAGACGCATTCTATTAGAATTTCTATCTGTGTCATGGGCGATACCCTCGCCCCCTGGTAGATCGTCCGGTACAGCTCATTAAGTCGTAGACCTATCAGGCTGATCCAGGGTGCTATTGCACGGAAATCTCTTCGCATGTAGAGACCCACCACAACAATTGAGCCGTTTGCATTCAAAGCATCGGCAAGATCGAGCTGTAGACTCTTTCGCCTATCGTCGGAGCAGGACCACTGGAAAAGGCCTTTGTCTACGCCGGATTTGGGCTGCCATAGGTTTTCCCAACAGTCTTCAAGTTTTTGATTGTCTTCAGAGATCTTCCATTCCTGCCGAACAGCTCTTCTGCGCTCGTCCTCCGCAGTGATGTCGCGTTCCGACCAGAGTTCCAAATTATGGTAGTTGACCTGGTCGTGATCTCCAATCGAAACCCAGCCTCCAGTTTGCGAGGTTTTGGCTTCTACTTTCAAAGGTGGAGGTCTCGGCTTGTTCAATGGGCTTGTCAACGATCTCGACTCGCTTTTCTGACGGATGTCCTCTTCCGAACGTATCGCTGTCGCTGGTCTGCTTTCTTGGCCATTCTTATCGGCCAAGCTCCCCTGCAAGACCTCGATCCACAGTTTCACCAATTGCTCCACTTTCTTTCGCGGAACACCAACAATGTATTCATCCTGTGCTGGGTCGTCTGTTCCCTTGCTCTCCGCTATAGGAGTGTTTGCTATTGGAAACCCACCAGGGACGTGTTCCGGTTGATGGTCGACTTCTTCTAGGCTTGGCGCTTCCAAAGGGAGCCATGAGGAATCCAAAGGTTTAGCTTCCTTCAGTCCTCGGTTGCCTTCCCACGATACTTCTGTCGACGGTAGTAGTCCTAGCTCAAGGTCGTGATTGCTCATGGCCAATGGCGCGATGAAGTCCGCGCGACGGCAGCCTTGCGCCTGATATTCCTTCGTTGCCTTTTACCCTTTTACCCTGCCCCGCCCACCCCAATCGCCAGACCTGATCAGCCTGCATCGTTTTTCTAGTCGTCCAGTCTTGTTTTCAAGTCTTTCAACATCACTAATACATGTCGTTCGAATACTTATCATCTGTCAGAAGGCTTCTCTGGATGTCGAGGTCTTACATTTAGCTTGGGAGGGTGATGCGGTTGAAGCGGCATGACCACTGCTTTCAACCTACGGAGTACAGCAGCAAGAACTATCCAATGCGTTACGAATTAAATGACATTTACTTAGTGACAGAAGATTCTGCAATTCTATTTACAATAAATCTTTCTGGCTGCTACAATAGCTTTCCATCCCTATCCCGCTCTTAGCATAGCTGCATATGGATATGCAACCTCTACGTGTTCATCCAAGAGTGGGCCTGGCCTTTCCTCATCCACGGTACCCTACAGTGTGCGAAGAAGTGCTTGGTAGTGGACATCCCTTGTTCTCAGAGTTATGGTCATCCTCAAAGGCGTGACCTAGCCGTCGAACGGTATCCAGACGAAGGCGTATGCCACTGTAAGAGTTATTCCGCGACCATGTTTATTTGAGGCTGAATGGTTACGGTCCTCAATCGGGAGCTTGCCCTAGGCAGGAATTGCTTGTAATCTTTGGCTTTTTCCTGACCAAGCCTACCGATAGCACGTTCACTCCCTTTCGGTCACTGACTGCCCCAACTGGATGTGCTTGGTCGTCTACATCCTCATTTCTTCTCTTCTTTTTTCTCATTATGCCAGCATTCAACACCGTAGCGGTTGGTCCAGCAGCGATTTGGGAGACCTTCTCGGGCTCTCGCTTCCCTACAACTATCTGACCCCAGCACTTCTTAGAAATCACAGAAACATCATTGATCCATCTCTGGGTACTTATTGTGCCAACATCTTTATTGGCATAGTCTAGTTGAAGCATCAATTTATTAACGCGCTGATAATCCTTTTCGCGCAGGACCACTTCGCCACGACTGGAAGAGGGCCAATAGTAATATTTCGTCTTCTCGGGTAGTGCTTTTGCTGTCCGAGGTTCTCGCATTTCTTTACCAGTAGGGGCTGGAGAGGAAGGAAATAACGGTGGAGCCTTTTCTAGAGTTGGACTCGGTCGAAGTGATGATTCGGATGTTGCAAGGGTCGAATATCTGGGTTGAAAACTTTCAGGTGTCGGCAAAGCGAATGTGGTCTTCTGTTGGCGGAGGGCGCTTAGTGAGGACTCAAGATTATTAGCCTCATGATCAATTGGCTTCTGAATTGGCGCGAAGACTCCCCAGATAAAGCCAACAAGGCGACCGGAAGAGCACTCTTGTCGAAAAGCCATCATCTCCCAAAATTGCGCAAGACTCTTTACACTTTTCCATTGCCCTGGATGCTTACCCTTCGACGGGCTTTCTTGAGATCTTGATGTAAGTTCAGGAAGCTCGTCGTCCAGCTCATCGACGTAGCGGGCTTTTGGGTCATCGGGAAACCGTGGTATCAAGCATCTCTCCGGCCAACGTGGCGACCTCCCAAGTTCACGCAGTGGATCTCCCACTTTCCAATAAGGGTCTAGGTGAACATATTCCATCGGCCTATGAGGGGGAAAGAAGCCCTTTGTCTCAAATAGATCGCACCCTGGTACCCTCAGATATCCCTTTGCTGATATTTCGCTTATACTCCCCATTCCCAAGTTTATCTCGCTGTCAGATGCGCTGCGCGATACGAACGCAGCTTTGTCGTCTTCATTGGGGTAGAGCCGTAGAATGGGGTCTACAACTCTGCACCACCACCTCACTAGTCCTCTATCATCCAGAACATGTTTTCCAGAATTCTCAATGCTTCCAGGGAAGAGGTATTGATCCTGTGCTCTAGCGAACAGCGATAGCACCAGTCTTCTGTCTGACCTTTGTCTTTTCTCCACCAGGTATGCTAAGAACGTTGTGGAAATTGTCTTTAAAGGCGAAGGCGTTCCTTGAGGGAGGTTGAGGAGGTGTAAGTAGCCGGTAGAGTCTGCTTTAGACACAAACAGTGTGGTGAGATTCTCTGTAGTGTAAAGCAGGACTTCGAGAGCGAAAACCTGAAGTGAATAACTATCCGAGTCAATGCTAACACTGAAGAAGTGACTTTCACAGAAAGTCTTGTCTTGTTTCTCGCCAGGAGGGGCGGAGTAAATAGCGGGGCATGGAGTCGGAGGTGAGGATAGGTAATGGATGTGGAATCGGCTATTTTTAGGCAAAGCTTCAGCAAGTCTTTCGATTAATGTAGCATTAGCAATTGCACACATGTTGAGTTGGAAGCATAGCAAGCATAGATTAGCAATTGGTAGTAATAAAAGGTCGAGACCAAGGGAGACGCGCCTCGCGACGTGAACTCCACTAGTGTTTCCGCTTTTGCTCTAGCGTTAAAAAGATCGCTAGAAACAAGAATTCGTGCCACAAACTTCAACTTCTCTCACGACGCGCCCAACAGACAGTGCAACTCAACAGCTCTGCGACTGGCTTGGCATCCTGCTGAGACCGACTGCGGAGTGCATCTATTGCTGATACTTGCGATTCGGAGGCTGCGGAGAAGAATTGAGGATGGTTCCATTAAGAACTGGCCGAGTACTGTTCGCTGTTGCTTGGGCGGTGTCAGAGGGACCGGACAATCGGTGAGGGATAACTCGAGGGAGCTGGAATTTGAACAATGCCATCGAGCGAGTGTGGGCCGCTGATGTAGTTGGATAATGTAATTGAAGAGATTGCATTAGGGGGCCCTCAAGAATCATATTGCTTTCAGCAAATACCGCTCCCACCAGTGCAACTGTGAAGCTAGTCTTACATTCAGGTTTGAGGTTTTATTCTTTTGTGACTTCTAATTTAATAATGGACACTTAAAGGATTGAGAATCCTCTCTCGTACAATTCTGTTCGCAACTTCACCTCCCTGTTGCAGCGCAACCGCTCCTACAATAGCATACAGCGCCTGTGAATACACTAAATCCTGTCCGGAACCTTGGATGTTTTTGGCCTACACTCTATCAGTCCTCCCCTTCCCCGGGTGTGTCACTTCATAGAGAAAGATTTACCTTCTTAGGTTTCCACCGTAACGCTTGCTCAAGCCCATACTTCCCTGCAAGCTGCGCCATCCTTTTCTTCTCTGTTACCATATCCTTAGCCTTCTCCGTAAGGCCTCCTAATCCATCCAGTGCTGGATGTGTGAAAGGCATTCGCCCGTATTTGTCTGGTGTAGGGGGTGGGGGCGGCTTTGTCAACGATTTGCTCATCAAGTGCAGTGACAGTTGCATGTTGACTATTCTTCTACCTATGCAAGCGTACGCATCAGCAATAGCTCCCTATCATATGCAGCATGGAGTTTTTACCGAAAAAGGCCAATCGATCGTTATACCCTCTCCTGCCATGATCAAAGCTCTTGTGGGTGACGGCTAGCCATTTGACCTCCTCTGTGAGAAGTTTATCCCCACCGTTGCCCAGGACCTTCATGTAGACTTGGTCTAATTTTGCTGGGTCCTCGTTGACGGGGAATTCATTATTCAGGACGTAAGGTTTCGAGCGGAAGGGGGCAGTCATTCGCGGAGGCGTTATTTTCCATCGTGGAGGTGAATCGGCCTGTGTGGTCACATCATCTCGGAATGCGGCTGTTGTACTGAGCTCCCTTGATTGGGAGTGCAGCTTTGATCGAGGCGAAAAAATACAGGCGCATCTGCAAGTTGCATGCCGGCGAAGCTGACGAGGAGCAGTAGTAAGACACTGCCCAGATAAGCCTGCTGGCATTGGATGTATATCAAAGAGGGGAACAGGAAGTGGCTTGAAGTTCTCGAGTCGCAAAACCCGTAGAGAAGTGTTCTAAGATTGTAGATCAAATTTTACGAACCGGAAGCTTGGGCCATGCCGCGCTAATCTGCTTTGGGTGGTGGATATGCTCACCAGTAGAGTCTCGTTCTACTCTCAAGTTAATTTAGGAGAAACAATGGAGCAGTCCCCAAATAGAGAGATTTGAGAAATAGCTGTTTACTTCTCAGCCCAGGAGGCTCCACCACACAGCCATGGCTTCAGCTGTATTCTTCCTTGATCTCAAGGGCAAGGCGCGTTTCTGTCAACTTCCAAAGTTTGCGGACTTACAATTAACTGAGAACGCAGACATTGCTTGCCCGGAATTATAGAGGAGACATACCTATGTCCGCTGTCGAGAAATTCCCTGTCCTTCTCTCTGAAGCCGAAGAAGAGAGCTCCGCCGTCCCACCTTGTTTCTCTGATGAAGGCATAAATGTGCGTTACAGCAGCGTCCACCATCATACAGCATAGAGCCTCCAAGTTGGAGGTTAATATATAAGAATGCTGGCTAAAGAAAATCTGACAGTATCTCTACATCCGCCATAACAACCTCTACCTCCTAGCCCTTACAAAACGCAACACCAATGCCGCCGAGATCCTTCTCTTCCTGCACAAGATCGTGGAAGTCTTTACAGAATATTTCAAAGAGCTGGAAGAGGAGAGCATACGGGATAACTTTGTCATTATCTACGAGCTACTTGACGAGATGATGGACTTTGGTTACCCGCAGACGACAGAAAGCAAGATATTACAAGAGTACTGCACTCTTCGTCGCCTTTGCTTCTTGATCCATTTTGATGCTGTCGAAGACCTAACAGCTAACGAAGTCCTAATTATCAGATACATCACCCAAGAATCCCACAAACTCGAAATTCAAGCCAGACCCCCCATCGCCGTCACGAACGCCGTCTCCTGGCGCAGCGAAGGTATTCGCTACCGCAAGAACGAGGTCTTCCTCGACGTTATCGAATCCCTCAACCTCCTCGTCTCCTCCACCGGCAACGTCCTCCGCTCCGAGATCCTCGGCGCCGTAAAGCTGAAATGCTACCTCAGCGGCATGCCCGAACTAAGATTAGGGCTCAATGACAAAGCTATGTTCGAGACAACAGGAAGGGCGACGAGGGGAAAGGCGGTAGAGATGGAGGATGTGAAATTTCATCAGTGTGTGCGGCTAAGTAGGTTCGAGAACGATCGGACGATCAGCTTCATACCGCCGGATGGTGAATTCGAGCTCATGAGTTATCGGCTGAATACGCAGGTCAAGCCGTTGATATGGGTGGAGAGCGATGTACGGTCGCATTCGGGGTCGAGGATCGAATACACGCTAAAGGTCAGTTCCAACCAACTTTCTTTCCACAATCGATTTACCCGACCGGGGAAGCAAGTTTATTGATCCTGACGGGTATGATGCATGCAGGCTAGAGCGCAATTCAAGCGACGGTCCACAGCCAACAACGTCGAGATCCTCGTTCCCGTGCCCGAAGATGCGGACTCCCCACGCTTCCGTACGAACATCGGGTCAGTGCACTACGCGCCTGAGAAATCAGCCATCATCTGGAAAATCAAGCAGTTTGGCGGCGGCAAAGAGTTCCTCATGCGGGCGGAGCTGGGCTTGCCTTCAGTCAAAGGGGATGATGAGCATGGGGGCGGCATGACGGGGGGGTTTGGGGGAAGTATGGGTGGTGCGCAAGGAGGTAAGGGGAAAAGACCGATCAGTGTCAAGTTTGAAATACCGTATTTTACCACGAGCGGCATCCAGGTGCGGTATTTGAAGATTATAGAACCAAAAGTGAGTTGCCCTCGAATTTCCTTTTCCCTCTTTGCCAGGTATTTTCCATGTCTTTGTGTGACTGGGACGTCATTGGCCCGAGGATGGTTACGCCACGTCGCCATTGTTGGCGGCCATCGATCTTGGCCTGCATACAATGGGTTCATGCATGTGAGCCTATTTGGAAATCGACCACGGGCCGGATCGATGCGTTGGCCCAGAGATCATGATCTGCGATATCGTCTCAGCAAGCCATTGGTTTCTGTCCGCGATGTACTGACAAATCGCGTTGTATAGTTGCAGTATCCTTCGCTTCCTTGGGTCCGGTACATCACACAATCTGGAGATATAGCCGTACGTTTACCGGATGTGCAATGACCTGGCATTTGATGACTGATCACGGTTGCGCATGGTTGTGCAGAATTGGTATCGGCGTAATGGGTGTTGAAAGCATCATTTGTTGCTCAGGGTGGGGCTTAAAGAAAGCTTTTTTTATGTTGATAGCATAGCAGTTAAGGCTCAAAAGACTCGCTAGAATATGAAGATTAGGTCCGTCCATGATAGATAAAATACAACACCCCGTCGCGCAAAGAGACTTGAATGCAGTAAACGCCCAGAGTAAGAAACAGGGAAAGCAGACATCACATAGACAGGGTTATGTTATTTAAGAAACAGGAAGGGTATCATCAAGCGTCACCATACGCCAGCCACAATAGCAAACATTGCCTAAAATAATTGCAACAAGAGGAAAGGGAAGCCGGCTCTTCTGAAACAGGCAATCCTGCACGACAATCAGTCGGGGATAGGCCTAAGGGCTTCCACGTAGGTTGTTGTAACGCCCAAAATCGAGGTCTGAGGTTCCAAAACCATGCCTTTAACGATAGAATGGACCATAGGCTCCGGCTTGGAGCTGATCAAGGAGGGCTCTATTCGAATGTTTTGGATTCGTAGGATCGTAGTATATGGTTACCACCATTCCGCGCTCTCGAACGTCTTCAGCTGGTCAGTGGATGTGACACATCTTCTGAGTGATACTCACTGCGGCCTGAATGGAATTGGTGAGGTTGCCACGTTCCAGGCTGTACGCAAGCAAATGCTGCAGCCAATGAATCTCGTGGAGCGGAGAAAGCCGCTAGTGCCAGGAGGAGTGGTAAGCTCCCAATAAGACCTGCAGACTGTGTTGTCGAGGGGTCTGGACGACCGTCGGTATTGACCTCTTGATAATCATAGATAGCTGGCATCAATTGGGGTAGCCATTGTACTGAGCCAGGAGCGGCAAGGTGTTGTTGTGAACCCATGAGGCCAAGGGAGGAATAAGTATAATTGCGGCCGTTCGGAATATGATCGAACGACAAGACAGTCCAGGGGTTCGGTGCATCATTCACGTCTCTTGTTTCCGCATCAAAGCCTACCGCGAGGAGGTGATCGGTGTCGGGCCTCTGTGTGAATACAGTAGCAGCACTGTACAGAAAACGAGGTTGGGAGTAGATTTGCCGGACGGGGTCATTGTTTTCAACAAGAGCCATTCTACCGCCTTTCCAACGAAGCAGTGGTCCGTTGTCCCGGTTATAGGCTTCTTTTATATCAGGCGGAAGCCAAAAATGGAGATGATGAAGTTCTGCTCGATTCCTTTGTTTACTATAATTGGGACTCAAGAAGTCGACTCTGACGAGAAACACCAGATCTGAGGGAATAAGCGAGTTGCTGCTCGATTGTACCTAATTGCGTTAATTGATACGAAAGCTATCTTTTCGAATACGATGGTCATACCGCGGTCGAATTACCCCGATTATTGGGCCTGAGAGCCGACATCACGTGAACCGTGACTTTGGTAGTGGCGTTACGATATCGGCAAATGGACGAGATATCGGTAGAAGATCGGCTGCGTATGCCCATCAAAGGTATCTCCGCCAACTGGATTCATGGATTTTATGGACCCAGGGCAACCACAAGACCGTAGCAGAGCCTCAACGACCCAGAACTGGCTGTTTCCCTAGCAAACTTCGATCGAGTGCAGTCACCTGGTCATGCCCTCGCTATCATTGCTGCCGATCGTTGTCCGAGTCACCCGCTCTTGTGAGCTTTGAGGAAAGGCGGTTAGGACAATACACCCTAATGCAAGGCCGGGTCATGGAGTGCCATCCTGAGAACCCCATTACCAGGGAGGTCACTGGCCTATCTGTGGGCGTACGTGAAATGATTGGTAAACGGATGATCACCATGGGGTCTACCGCAGTCTCCCACCCCCGGCGCTGCATTGTCTTTCTCACACTTCTTGTACCCCGCTTCCTTTTGACAAGTGTTAGTCCGACTGGTGGTGGTGGTGGTTGGCTACGGTTGTACGAGAGGTACAGCTGATCCTAATCCTCTTATCGGCAAGCAGGAGATGGACATCGAGGATGCAGAGCTGATCGTCAAGAAGGGTGGGCCGTTAGAAGCGGTGAGAGACAATGTCGTGGGTTCTCGTAGATTTGATGTGCACGTATCTGTTGATTGTCGCTCTGGCATTGTACCAAAAGTCTGAGAAGGTATGCTCGAGACGTTCTGAGACAGCTCCCAGATTAAAGACTGCCGTGAACCATCGAATCTCATATGGGAGGTTGCTGTGGGCCATTTGACTGTAAAACGGTTTTTGATTCGTCATAATGGTAACGGACCCGCTAAGCGTTATAGGCGAGCTTGAGCATGGGAATAGGGAGTAAGCCTGAGCAACCATGTCGTCCTTACTCCATAACATGAGAGTGTAGCAACGATTCTGACACTAGGCGTGTTCCTCAATGCAAAGCATCCCAATCCAACGGGGAACTTGGGAGATTAAATACCCACTATACGTCTAACCGAAACGCTTTTTCGAGATGAGGCTCATTGACTATGGGTCGCGTGTGATATATTTGCCTTGTTGTTTGCCTTAAAAATGCACATGTGAGGCATGTTCTCCGATGGTACCAGCTCCAGCCTATGAGCTTGGAGAAATGAGAGCTTCGTACTGTCACCGCCATTTCGGGGCGTAAACAGCGCATCACTCACCATCTCCGCTTTTGTCCGGTCATTGTGATAGGAACAAAAGATCCTTGATGCCGCCAATACATGCCGTGTATGAGTATCACCTGTCTGGCAACAGAGCACATCAGCGAATAGCTCAAGCATGCTCGATCGCCCAGGTCTGAAAGCATGTACTGCATCGACGACCACCTCAATTGACCCGCTATTGCAGATATCTTGAAGGCTTCGAAGGGCATAGCTGAACCTGGAACAAACCTTTAGAGGAGGTGTGTGAGGAGCTTATCCCCCAGCTTGATGAGCTCTGCTAACTGTCGTTACGAATGCAAAGAGGAACCCTGCATGTGAAACTTGTGGCATACATAAATGAAAAATATATCCGGTTCAGCTGCAGAACAGACTATGTTATCTCTTTCACGGCGCCTCAAGTCCCTCGGTCTAATTGAATCACATATATGAGACCAAGCGCATAGCGCCTTGCCCACACAGCCGTATCAGAGAAGAGGTGTACAGAATACGTTGGGAAAGGATCAAAGGAGAAAAGCATATAGAAAAGACTCGGGCTCCTTATAGATGAACCCTCCACACGCGGAGTGGGCCCACTTACCATAGTGACTATGGGTACGCGCAGCACATAGACCAATTGGTCCCCGCAGGCTCCTATAAGGTTTAACTTGGTATAAGTGCAGAGTGTCAGAACTGTTCATAAAAAACGCATTTTCATATAAGCATCTCGCAGACGACCTGTGCAATGCAAATTGCAGCTCCACACCACAATTAGGGGGCGCCTAAGCCGAGGAATTCCCGACTTAGCGACTTAAGTTTGCTAACCTGGCGTTGCCCGGACGCTTGAATGTTGGATCCTTGTACGCTGAGAGCACTGTCTGGTGCTCCTCAAATTGATCTGGCTGACGCCGGAGACAGGCCAATGCTCAAACACTTCGGAAAATCATACCGTCCAGCGGCAATGTGGCGCAGCCAAGCATCTAGGCCATAGACCCCACTGATATCTATCATGGCTAACTGAGGCTATCCATACCTGATTATAAACCCTATCCTAACGACTCACATGCAAGCCTCCTCAGTACAAACACCAGGGAAAGCTAAGTGTGTTTTTTTTTTCATTCTGCCCCTTGTGTCACACTGTTGCACATACTCGTCGGTTTTTTATCGCAGCACCGAGATCTCGAGGGTAGGAGAACACGGAGGTTACACAGGGGTGCTTTTCGTTGTCTTGGGTGTAGGGGGCGCAGCACTCGCTGGAAGTTGGCTTTTTGAAGCTCATTAGCACTCTGGCATCTCTGAAAGCGTACACAATAGGGTCTTGGTGGCAGACGGTTACATATCGAAGACGCCTGGCATGCCAAATACTTTCTCTGCTTATGCTATCACCAGTAGTTGAGGAGAGGGTTTTTGATAGTAAGGCGCTAGCGTCCAACATACCGGGCGAAAAGTCAAAATTCAAATCGCTTAGAGCCAAAATCACAAAGTTCTCAACCGCAAGTGAAAACCTATTACGACCGAGTAAATCTGATCCAGGGCATCAGTGATTCATATATCATGGACTTTCAAAAACCTGTTCATACGATCGTACTAGATACGGGCCCAATACTGAATAATGATCCTTCGCTCAATGCACTGCTACAGAAATCGGAACGACTGATTACCGTGCCCGCTGTCATCGCAGAAATAAAAGACCCAAATACTCGCTCTCGTGTTGAGACTATACTGATGCCATTTCTTGAAACTAGAAGTCCGAGTACGGAATCTCTCAAAGTCATCACAGATTTTGCACGCAAGTCTGGTGACTTGGCTGTTCTCAGCACACCCGATGTTCAAGTCCTAGCACTAGCCTATGAGATTGAATGCCAAAGAAATGGTGGGGACTGGAGACTCCGAAGAGCACCTGGGCAGAAGGGTATGAATGGTCCGCTCCCTGGAAAGAAGGGTGGTGAGCCAGATCAGCCAAAAACTACGGGTAAGACTCAGGACAAGGGGGATGGAGTTTCATCCGCCAACAGAAAGACGGATCATCAGGCTAGACTTGTGACCACTAAAGATTCTCAAGCGGAAACCGATGTTGCTACAGCGTCTTCTGTCCAGAGCTATAGTCAAGCCGTCCAAGTAAGCGGCATAGTTTCCGATATAGAAAAACTCCAAATTTCTTTGTCGGTTCTGGCTCAAAGCCCAGTAATCGATGCACCATTCTCAGAACCTACGCTGCGATCAGAAACCCTACCAGAGCCATCAGACCCAGAATCTTCGGATTCAGATGGTTGGATAACCCCGTCAAATATTAAGAAACACCAAGCAAAGAATATAGGCTCCGCTACGGCGCCGATCTCAGAAGATGTAAAAACCCAAGTAGCTACAATAACCACCGATTTTGCGATGCAAAACGTACTTCTGCAAATGAACCTGAACCTACTCTCAACTTCATTACAGCGTGTCAAGAAGGTCAAGACATGGATTCTCCGATGCCACGCATGCTTCGAAAAGACGAAAGATATGTCCAAGCAATTCTGTAGTCGCTGTGGGAAGCCTACTCTCACACGGGTATCCTGCACCGTCAATCAGAATGGAAAGTTTAAACTTCATCTGAAGAGGAACATGCAGTGGAATCACCGCGGAGATCGATTTAGCATACCGAAACCAGTCCCAGGAGCTGCTAACGGTAAAGTTGGACAGGGGAAGGGTGGCGGTCAAGGTGGATGGGGCCAAGAGCTAATTCTTGCGGAGGACCAGAAGGAGTATTTGCGGGCCATGAATGGGCAAAGTAGGCGAAAAGAAAAGAATCTGATGGATGAGGATTATCTACCGGGGATCCTAACTGGAGACAGGGGACGGAATGGGGGGCGGCCGAAGATTGGGGGAGGGCGGAATGTCAACTCGAAAAAGCGATCATAAATGACGTTACGCGTCCCATTGTCATGAACATTCAATGGCAGCCAAATTCACGAATCTTATATATGGTGGCCAGCTCTCTAGGGGATCAATGGAGTAAAAAACTTTGTTCAACCATCAGTGATACCAGTAAAGTCAATCTTCGAGGAATGACGGACGACTGAACCAAACCATATATCCTGTCACTTATACATATCTGTTTTACGTGAGGACATGGTCCTGTCAGTACTCGTACGGTGGGACCGACCAATTGCTCCAGCGGAATTGTGGGGTGGGGCGCCCTGCAAGGGGTGGAGCTTGTGGGCGGATCATTATCCGAAACTTTACCTCCACTACATACAATAGACCTTTATCCCATCACCCCATGTGCTGACACGTCTCTTCCCGGATCAAATTGCTGGAAAATTGCCCCTTCAGTATGAGATCTCGAGTCGTGATATGACGATGATAGCAGATGTTGTTGCCGGGGCATGCCTGGTATGGTACCTCTTTATCCTCACCGTATGCGCCATTGGCTTTTTCCAGATGTACTAACCCCATTCACCATCGCATTTGGCTGGAGATAGGCTAAGTGTGAAATAGACAGCGAAACTATTCATCGCGACCTCGCCCCCCTATCTCCCCCACCCTTCCCCTCCCCCACATTCCTCATGTCACTATTCTCCGCCCCGTTAAAGGTCTTGAGCCCCACCTCTACGAATGTCTCGCCTCAACTTTTAATCAAGCTTATCCCCGCGAAAAACTGACCATCTACATCTGCATATCCTTCCGCAATGATCCCGCCTTTCCGATCCTTGAACGTCTAATTCATGACTTTCCAGGGTATGACGCTAAAATACTAATAGAGGAGGAAGACCCGAATCTCTCAGGCCACGATGGAAATATCAACAATCTTGGGCCCAATCCTAAGATTCGGAACATGAGTAGGGGCTACAGGGAAGCAAAGGGAGACGTAATGTGGATCATAGACTGCAACGTTTGGACCAGTCCCGCAACCGCTGGCAGTATGGTCGATCTCCTCTGCGGTTTCGTAACCCCAAACACCCCCACCAGCCAGTGGACAAAGAAGTACAAATTCGTCCACCAACTCCCTCTCGTCGTTGACGTCTCCTCTCCTTCCTCTCTCTCTCACCCGTCCTCCCTCAAGCACATATCAGGCATCTCCGGCGGCCACCTCGAAGAAACCTTCCTCTCCACCTCCCACGCAAAATTCTACACCGCCATCTCCCGCGTCGCCATCGCTCCCTGCATTGTCGGCAAATCAAATATGTTCCGCCTCTCGCACCTAAACGCCCTCACATCCACCAACCCCCTGCGCTCGCCAGGCATAGATTATTTCAGCGACAATATCTGTGAGGACCACCTGATCGGGGATCTCCTATGGTGTTCCCCCATCCCCCGGGCCGTGCGCGCGCAAGCGGAAAAAGAAGGTGATTTACCTGGGAGCTCCATGGCGAAGTGGGGAAATCATGCGCTCCTACCGCGCAGCCTAGCTATCCAGCCTGTAGCAGATATGCCACTGAGCTCGTACCTAAACCGCCGAATACGATGGCTACGAGTGCGCAAATTCACCGTCACCCTCGCCACCTCCGTCGAACCCGGCACCGAATCCCTCCTCTGCTCCTTCTACGGCGCCTTCGGCCTCACCAGCCTCCCTCTCTGCAACTCCCTCCTACATATCCCGCGCACCTGGCCCACGTTCCTTCTCCTTTGGCTCGCCAGTGTGACCTGCTGGATGCTGCTTGACTACCTCATCTGGCGCCGTCTGCAAAGCGGGCAGACGCTCGAGAAGGACGACGTGCCGGCGTTTACGCGGAGGCGCAGGAAGCCCTGGAGGGAGTGGGTGGTCGCGTGGTTGGGGAGGGAGGTGCTGGCGTTGCCGGTTTGGGTATGGGCGGTTGCCGGGGGGGTGACGGTTGTGTGGCGGGGGAGGAGGTTTTGGGTTGGGGTGGATATGAAGGTGCATGAGATCCGGGGGGAGGGAGAGGGGGAGATGGAGAGGATGAATGGGAATGGGAATGGACATGGGGTTGTCAACGGGGTAGGTAGGAAAGCTATACTAAGTCGGTAGCGTTGTTATATTTGCAGACGAAAGTAGGATGCGCGAGGGGGGCGTCAGAAAAGCGTCGTAAATGCACTAGATAGCCGGCCGGCATCATTTAGAAAATAAAGATATAGATATAGAGCCATCATAGTGGTATTGTAACTGGAATCGGAGATCTACTGTGGTAAGAAAGGTTATGGGTAGGGCTGGATACGAAGGTGTATGAGATTGTTAAAAAGGATTACGAGGTCGTTAAACGAAGGGAAGAAAAAAAAAGAAATGACCATTGAGTAGGGTTATTGTATTGGGAGAGGCTGTGGGATGGCGTCAGGAAGGTATCGTAAAAGCAATAGAAAGCCGGCAGCGCTTTAGAGAACAAAGGTATAGATATACTGTAGAACCTCACCGCAGTATCATAACAAGAATTTAACCTGGAATACATTATTTTAAAAGGAATTTTATAATGCCTAAATATGCCTTGTGGGTATCTCTAATCTCATGATCTCATCAGGTCATTTCAGTCCCTGCGTCTTCTCCGCACGCTCTCCTCGTCCCTTGCCTAGACAGAATCATAGGTTTGAGGGAGCATACGTCCGGCACCTCCAAGTCTCCATCGCAAATGTTCATCTTCGCGCGATGCAGTCGGTAGCCGAGAAGACTTCAGCAGTAGGGCGGGCTCAGCGGTTGTCTGCCGGTCATGTGGTCAGGCAATACCGGTTGAGGGTCTTTCAAAGAACTGAGAGGGAGTTTTCGGATGCCGGATGCTGTAATCCATTGATAGTGTACCAGCTGTGGCGACCAGGGAGAGTGCATAGGTCGAGACTGACATCTATGCAAGCGGCATAAGTTCCGTAGTTGTGCGACGCTGTTCAATACAAGCCGGATTAGAAGCATGCGGCGCACGTAAATCAACAATTCAGCCTTTGCCGCGATTCGGACTCCACCTCTTCAATGTCAACTCTCGCACTTTGTACTGCTTGAGCAAACTCCCGATATCCACCTTTACCTCTTCCGTTCCGTTCTCTTTCCCGCCCACAGAGTTTGGCCCAATTGCCTCAGGCGGCGGCACCTCAACATAAACCAACACCAAACTCTTTCGCACCTGCGTCTGCACCCGATTCACGCAATGCACCCACCACCAGCTCTTCCTCTCTTTCTTCCTCGTCTTCTCCAACTCGCTTTTTGATCTCCAATATTCATGCTCATAACTTGGCAATATGACAACCGCAAACTGGGCGTGCGTGAATACTGGACCCCGAAGGTAGAGCAAGTAGTCGACGGCGAATTTGATTCCAGGGCGAACGACCCATCCTAAGGAGCGGAAATGATTGTAGACGACGTAGGAGAGGAGGAAAGGGTCGTCGGGTTGGAGGTCTTGAGGGGGAATTGGAGGGAAGTAGGAGTTTTGGCGGGAGAGAGTGAAAAGAGAAGAGACAGAGAGCGAATTGAAAGTAGCTGGCTCAATGATAGAGAGGACACCAAGGCCGTAAGAGAGAAAGACTGCTTCTTCGAGGGTTAATTGGAGGTGCTCCTGATTTTTGATTAAGGTCGGTTCGGCTGGCGTTGGTTCCTTGTTTTGCTGTGGCTTTTTTAGCTCTGCCTCCGCTTTGGCCGAAATTTGGACATTAAGACTACCAGGAGCGACGTTTTCCTTATTTGACTCGGCATCGCCGTGAAGGTCTATGATCTCTGCCCGATTTGATGAAGCTAGAAGCTCGAGAGGTGGTCCTAGATTACCATATCCTAGTTCCTTCGCGGGTCCAGCCCCTGCCTCGTAAGGCATATCACACTTCCTCTCCTCCGCCAACATCTCGTCGATAGCCTCCCTCTCTTTCCTCGCTCTCTCCTTCTTGAACTCCCTTCTCTCTTCCCTCCTCCTTCTTGTTACCTCTTCACTAGTCTCTTCAGCAATAATACCACGCCGTCTCTTCTCTCGGTCCAGCCAGCTTGGCTCACTTCGACTCAAACTACCCTTACCGAAGAATCCTTTCTCCCATAGCACACGTATAGCGAGTTTATCCGTGACATGGACAGAGCGAGTTTCGAGAGAATAGTAGCCTTGGTAGAGTATACTAGGGTGAGATGACGGCGGGCCTACAAATTGACGGATGTAGGTGAAAGCGATTTGGAGGATGGAGAATGGGTTATGGGGTATCAGCGGTGGAAGCGGGTAGACGTCAACTGGTAATGGTAGGGCGTGAAGCTTGTTATAATTAGGCCGAGGAGGTCTAGGAACTTGAAATTTCTGTTGTTGTTCTCCTGATTTCGGGGAGCTTGTACCGTTTACTTTGGCAGCGGAGGCCATGACTCAAGCCTCTGGTCAGGTTGGGCAGTCTCGCTCGACCGTCTGCACGCTTTAAGGGACTTAGCATATATTCCACAAAGACGATTGTTATCAATTGAATGGCGGTGCTTTTGCTCAGATACCGTTGTAGTCTTCTCAAAGAGAAAAATGCGCCAACAAAGAAGCGCAACATAAAGTCAGAGTCATGCTTCTAGGCTGCTCTATGGTGTCATCGCCGCAGGGAGTGAAGGAGAATACATAACAGACGAGCAACTTACACCGCGTCCGTATCAATAGTGCCCTTACCTTCGTGGAAGCACATCTTCAAGTGAGTTAACTCGTTATTATTGTGTGTTGAAGTACATAGGAAAAACCTTAAGCGAAAAAAACTCGCCTAAATTTTTTGATTTTCCGCTCCACCCTCCACGTCAACCTCGACCTGAACCCACCGACGCATCTAGCTAGTTGAGTAACCGCCAATACAACGTACCTTCCCCCTTCCCCCTTCCCCCTTCCCCCTTCCCCAACTTTATGATTACTCGCTAACACCTCGTAGCATGCATCTCATGTACACCCTCTCCCCCACCGGCCAGCGCCTCTACACCCTCAAAAAAGTACAAGCCGGCGAAGTCACAAAGTCGGCGCATCCAGCACGGTTTTCTCCAGATGATAAGTACTCACGGTATGTCTGGTCTATTGCTTCTGATATAGTTTTTTGGCAGGACAGAGGAGGGCTGATTGCAGGATTGGGGGTAATAGGCATAGGGTTACTTTGAAGAAGAGATATGGATTGCTTATGACGCAGATAAGTGAGTAATCTTTGATCTGTGGACGTAGCGCAGTGATGCTGATGGTTGAGGGTAGAGAATGAGAAGGTACTGGGTCAATAGGATTTATCGAGTGGGAAAGGCATAACGGCGTTATGGGGGAGGTGCGTTCGGGAGGGAATCCGGGAGTTACATTTTCGATACTTGTTGCTATCTTAGAGAGTGGCATCGGTTGTTTAAGTCCACTACTTTTAGAAGCACACAACATGGCACGCCCGTACTTCCTAAAAGTATGTAATCTCGGGTTCTTATGGTTCGAACCGTATTCTCCTTTGGTATTCTGTATTGCCATCGAGGTTCTTCGACCAGCTCGTCAAGAAGTCAGAACAATGGACTTTACTTAATATATCAAGCATAAGATCTGCTAATAGAAGCAAGACTTTTGACCCTATGTCTGACACGTAAAGCTAACTTGCTCCAGCATAGCCATGCGTCGCCCGCTAAATAAACAAAGTCGGGAATCGAACGACAAGCATCTTGGCCTAAACACTCCGAACATGCCAGGTGATTTAATGTTGCAACTTCTGCAAAACCCAATGTACACCATTGAAGTAACCCCACAGCCCCAATTTCAGGCAATGAAAAGCCCAGCTCCAAAACTTGCTAAATAAGTCAGTATTATGCAATTATCCGTGCGGTCATAGTTTGACTGCGAACAGGGTACTCTTAATGCTGGTATTCGGCCTTGATTGTCCATCTCTTATCTGCTTCTTTTGAACCCACTCGCTCCGCGACCAGGCTGAGAGTGTCCTTGATAGTGTCTTTCGACTGTTTGGGGAACCTGCGAGAAGATTAGAAACTTATGAAAACCATATTCACAGGGTTTGAGAGCGACCTACTGCTTCTTCAAGACCTCAACCAAACCGGCTTTAGTAAGGTCGTTTCCCTGCACTGCAAGTTTGAAATCATTCATGACTTCAGGGGGGATAAAGCGCTTTGGCGGTTTGTGGGGCTTAACAGCTGCTGAGCTGTCTTTGCCAGGGTTATGGGCCTTTAGACTGTTCACGGATAGGGCAGAATTAGGAATTAACATATTGGTACGGCTGATAGCATTGAGCGGTACTCGCGGAGGGTCCATTGAAGTATGTTGTGACTGTGGGTGGGAAGTGTTGAGAGAGTTGGCCGTAATCGTGGAACGCCAATATGCCGTTGAATATGGATCAATAGGCAGTTGTGGACGATCTATATAACTTAGCATTGGGATGCTTTGGACAACGTGGTACTTACCAAGTATGACTTCTAGCTTGTAAGTTCGCATATTCACTGGATTCTTTTCGGATGCCCTAACCATGTCATTTACTTCATAATCGTCCTCCCAGCATAGCCCAGTACAAGAGGGTTTCAGATCGCCCATGATAGGACGACGTTTCTGATTCAGTGTCCGAAATCCGTCGCCGCCTTCCTCGTCGTCGAGGAATCCCTCCATTTCATCGTCTTCCTCCTCTTCGTTGATTTCTTCTTCGCCCTCAGAATCTAGATCTTCTCCCTCGCCCGGCTCTTCCCATTCGGCTTCCGAATCATAGTCGTAATCAGTCTGAGGTAGGGCGCGGGAGAATGGGTTCCTGCAAAGCTTCCTATCCTTGTGACCACCTGGCAGCTTGGTGTAAGTACCAATGTACGGAGGTCTTACATCCTCCGCAAACCGCAAGTATTTTATAGCTATCGACTTTAGCCTTTCCGCTGGTTTAACGACTCTATTTGCGTTGGAATTTGTGAGATCTATCGGATGCAGTGCGCTGCCGTTCATAGATGCTATGATATCCTTGACTGTATAGCGCGGCCTTCGGTGTCCTTTGCATTGGTGTGAAGATAGGTGAAGAAGATCGTACGGATCGAAAATATTGCCTTCGGTGCTCAATGTTTGACCAGCTGAAATAAGTGACTCATCAAGTTTGCTTTGAGCATACTTGACGCCTTGATCATCGCGCGAGAACCGATTGTAGGGAGCAAGAGCTGTGTTCGGTTGTATAAAAAAGGGCAGAAACTGTCTCTCATACTCTGGCAATTGAGGTTTTTGAGGTGTTGCAGACGTCGATCTACACATGGACGTTGCTTCGAGGACGTCTGCAGATGTGATTGAGCTACGCCGACTGCTCAGAGGGGTGTTACATTCGGGTTTGGGAGACCCGGTCGATCTACCGATTGGAATGGCTGGTTGTACGAAAAAGGAGTTCAACCGCAGTTGAGACTTTAACGATGTAAGTACGAAACGGCCCCATAGTCTGAGTTTCAAGGAGTGCTTGCCTTGGCCTTCTTTTCCTTTTCCTCTTCCTTGAGCCGCTTCTCCTCATCTTTCCGTTTCTTCTCGTCCTCCTTGAGTTTCCTCTCCTCCTCCTTCAACCTAGATTGTTCTTCCTTGACCCTTCGTCTATCTTCCTTCTCAGCGTCTCTGATTCGCTTTTCCTCCTCCTTCTTTTCTTTCTCCTCCGTCCTTTGACGGTCCCTGGCCTCCTTTTCCAATCTCTTTACGTCTTTCTCAGCAGCACTTAGCTTTGTCCTTTTATTTGTGGTCGATACCGGAGCATTATTCAGGGTAGGCAGCGTGCATAGACTTCCGGCCATGGTGCTCGTATCCTTGAGCAGTAGAAATCCGGGCCGATCATGCTCCGCCGCTGATGGCGGAAGAGCGAGTGTCCCTAAGGAATCAGAGGTTCTTTCCACAGGAGACTGCCCTCCTACTGTAGTAGCATCTTGATGAACTTGCACAGTATTCTCCAATCCAGCTTCGTCATAGCTTCGTTTGAGAGACAGAGACACTGGAGAAGCCATGATGGCGGCAACGGTGCTCATCGATACCTGCGACCTCCTACAACTTCTGTCAATCAAGCATATAAAGTGAGGTATTTATAAACATAGTACACGAATAACTGTTGGATGAGTTCAACATTGGCTCACATTCCACACGAACTTTTAAACGACGCGTTCAGGCCCTCAGACGTGCGCGGCTAAGCCCCTTCTAGTTAGCTCAATGCACTTCCGTAGTAAGCAAAGCGCTAACCCGGTAGGGGCTTAGCCCCACACGTCTGAGGTTCTGAGGCAAGGTAGCACGGGTAGGTACTCTGTACTTCCATTTAAGTCAAGTGGAAGATAGAAATATATTCAAGATCTTAAACTATTAATATTATCTGGTACGGTGGGCCAATCGGCCATATGGCTACATGGCAGGTGTGAGAACTTGATCTCATCATCGACCTGATAACTTACTGACCATGGTCAACCCGTTCTGGTTTTGTCCTCGAGTGTCGCTGTCAATGCATCTGCTCGACTTTCGGCTCCGAATCTTGCCAAGCAAACTTTCTCCTCGTTGTTGCTGCGATATAGGCTTCTGCCCTTCGTCGTATTTATTGTGTTATAGGGCCAACGGATATCTACGGCTGTTGCTGCATGAGCTCTTCCACCTTCAGCCTTCTCCTTCGATGGTAGTAAGCCTCTGGAACGTTAGTTGCAAGACAAAGGATTCGAAGGATCGTTGCTCCGGCTTCAAGGAGGGCATCGAAACCTTGATGTTCCCACGTTATTTCCTAAAGGACATGAATACATTCGGAAACCTTTCACTCACGATAGATTGAACAGACGAAATGACCCTGGTAGTGCTAGGTAGATGTCTAGACAAAATAGATATAGCCTTCGGCCAGTGAGCTGAGAGCCAAGACAACGTACGTACAACAAAGGACTAGCCAATGTAATCACGACTGATAGATAAGTAAAGATCTGGACACTCCGTACTCACAGCCGGAATGCAGATCCTCATATTATTATTAGAACTGAATCTTTGTGCCACCGTGGTCAAAATCGCTGAAACTTGAGGGCGACCGTTCCGAAGTGAGTCGTTGTTCTCTGAATACACAACAACGATTGCGAAGTCTCGGTCAACAGTTTCATACTTTGACAGATTTGCCGTCTACTGTGTTGTTTTACTACAAGCTCACACTCTTCTCTCTTTTATTGCTCAAGAAGAGAAGGAACATAGCGAGGCCTCTGCGCCTTTACCATCAAGACTGGTTAAGCGGAATTATACCAAAATTGGCCCATCGCCATAATCCATGAACTGACCTCTGCGATGGAGCTCCCTGGAAGTTCCCCTTCCCAGTCAGCTACGGACGTAGCTCAGGTCCAGAGCCCATCCCGCCGTGCCATAATAAATAACGGTTACAAAACAAAAAACGTTGCCGAAGTGTGGAGAGGAATACAAACGGCCTTCTCAAATGGACATCACGAAGACCACGAGCTCCTCTGGTGGTGTCTATGCAGAGCCGTCTACCACGGTCAATCTGACGTGGTACGATACCTGCTCGAGCATGAAAGCGTTCAAGTGGACTCACTTTACCCTCTTAGAGTAGCAGCTTCTCCATCGACTCAACTGTTCCAGGTCCTCGTCCATCATGGCTGGAATATCAACCAGAGCGATCCCGACCACGGCTTCTCGGGCGCCCAGTATCTCCTGCAACTGGTCTGCGCCGACGAATCTCTCGTGCGTTGGTGTCTCGACCACGGTGCCTCGGTGGAAGACCCCGGGCACACCGACTCATATCACTGCCCACCGCTGCTCGAAATCGCTGCCGATGTGCGCACAGTCGCCATCTTCACCCCGCTTCAATCCCAAGGCGCTCAACTGAGTCCGTGTAACTTGCATCGCGCCGTCGGGAGCGCGGCTGCATACAGTAGCGACACGGAACGCCTGTCCGTTCGGTTGGCGATGGTGAAATACCTCGTGGACGAGCTTGGGCTTGACATTAACGCTCTAGATACCGAGACCCAAGATTTCAACCACTGGGAGACCTTGCTGTGCTATGCAGCCCGGATCGCGCACGGTGGTGAAGAGGTGGTGCGCTTCTTGCTCGGACGAGGTGCTGACCCATATGTCAAAGACTGTTGGGGGGTTCATGACGCCTTCAGCCTTGCAGAAACTGTCAAAGAATTCCAAGTCTTCGAGCTGCTACGTGAGTGGTGGGCGCAGACTCAACAAAGACAACGGACTGTCGCTTTTGGAGGGCAGTAGTTAGTCGTATACTTCCTTCAATTGCATATACACATCCTCTTCGCTACATGTACTCGAGTGCACCCCCCCAGCACATGTAGCCCTAATCGTGCTTAAGCTTAACACCAGTGTTAAACGAAACTGAATACACGAATTCTATTGCGCTCTCGCTTCAGCACTGCGCATAACCAAATCATCCAAAAATGATGTCTTCTTAAAAAGCTCTGACTATGAATGCTAATACCTAATTGGTTGGCTAGCTCTAGGACTCTTCACACTAAAGAATCTGCCTCCAGCACTACAAGACAAAGGATCCGAGATTCCGAGCACACATCGACACTCAATCTGAACAACAATCTAGGAGTTCTGTACATGAAAAGACCTGAATGTTTAAGCACACATTGGCGTTTGACAACGTCAACAGTTTTGAATTTAATCAAGATGAGAGAGAGCATTCAAGTTCCAACGACATATAAAAAGACACTTTGTCTTTGATATCCTCACATCACGAGTATCACAAGAAAAAGGGCTGTAAGAGTTTTACAATTTTGACCGAACGGGCATCGGCCTCGAATCCTACTTTGGAGGGAATCTCCTCTTTTCTTTTGCTTTGGCTCCAGGTGGTCATGACGCCCGCCCATATGATTGCGAGATCACTAAAGTATGGCTCTAGAACGTCTGTATTTTCTGGAATATACATTTGATTTGAAAAACCGCAACACTTGGTAAGAGTGGTTCTAAGCTACCAGTCTATTCTCTCAGACCACAAAGTCATCGACACAGCTTTCGTGATTCTTTATTCAGTACTTTTCGCAGTCTTGGGCATTTAGTCTTCGTGCGCAGAGACACGGCTTTATCCCCACGCCTTTGGCTCGTCAATGTGCACAAGGTTCACGATCGCAGCCTATCTTCCACCAAGTAGCCCATCAAGTGGCGGTTCAATGGTAGAATGGAGTGGTGTCGGTAGACACATGAATGCTATCGGACCGTATTTTGCGGTCAGAGGCCTGTGAAGGTTTTCTCAGCCGCTCAAGATTCATGCGCGGCTGCGCAATATGGTGGACATAGAGTGGACTAACGGCCTAGTCATAACATCAGCCCCTCGGCCCTAGGTATCAACCTAGATTTATAACTAACTTGCTTGACACCCTATGATTGATGAGGATTACCATTGAATGACATCAGTTATTCGTCCCATGGCTTTCGATGGGTTGCGTTGTTGACTGTACTCTACGATACCTCGACATCCTTCAAGATCGAAACGGACGCTGACATCACTTATGCGTGCCCATTCAGGGACATCCTTACAGCTCCGAACCTCACCAAGTCCGGCTTCTTCTATCTCCATCAATCTCTGCGCGACTCTGGCTGTCAAGATGCTATTCCAAATGCCCTCTTGGCGTTGTACAGCGTAAAGCAGAGATATCGCTTTCCGACGTATGATTGGATCGCGACATCTATGAGCAACGGAGTAGAGCGGTGCTATGAAATTCATATCGAGCGAGAAGCATGGCGCATGTCCCGATGAGGCTCCGGTAGTGCTAACTGAGGCCTCATGAATCGTTGCTGCCAATGACACCATCTCTTCATGCTCAGCGCTGTATTTATCCCAGTCGGTTTGCTCTGTTGAGAAGGCCGTCAGATTTCTATCAAAATGTATCGCAGCAAAACGGCGACTAAGGCTGAGCACAGCCGCTCCCTTAAGGTCCCTTGAGTTGAGGTTCGAAGCTGATTGTTTTAGAAAGGCATGAAACGCAGCCGACCAACTTTCGAATTTTTCGTTGAATTTTCTTGTCGTCGCCAACCGGCTTTCCGTGGTCATCTCGGCTTCTTGAGCTCTGAGGCAGCCGTTCCATTGAAAATCCAAAGAATTTCTTGCTTCTTCTAAGCTGGAGAATGATTTCGGTATATCTGGGCAAAAACCTAGTTCTTGATTTTTACATCCGGGATAAAGACGCATTGGAAGACTGTCGAACATCTATCAATACGTCAATACTCATACCTTTCAAAAGGTCTACTCCAGTGGTGCGCAGGACCGACACAGACGGAAGTCTTCTTACCTGCGTTACTTGAATATCTAGTCTACAGAAAAGAGCCTCCAGACATCCTAGTGGAACGTAAGGAGTAGATGAGCTTGTCACGACATCACGGTGAGGTTGCTGGTGCTCTTTAGGTGATTGAATTTCTGATAGTATCTTGATCCCGCTTCGGATATGGGAAAGAGCCGAGCCATGATGTCCTCGAAGAGTCTGTTCCGTCGAATTAGCTTAGAACAGGAATTTTGGAGTTGCTCGAGACTCGATTGGGAGGGAGAGGGGCTTACTTCGAAGCATGCAAAAAGCAAACAGGATATCAGACAAACATCTGCAGCCTGCTTACCTTGAGTTCTAATTGGCTTGATCAAGTGGTTTATGGCTTGGTTATAGTGCCGTAAAGCGAATTCGCCGTCAAAAGTTTCGTCATTGCGACTCAATACCGACCCGTCCACCTCGAAACGCTCATGAGTAGAAGCTAGAGCGATCACAGCATGCCGCACGGCAGGCTCACATAGCGTTGTTTGGAGCAGCAAACGACACCAAAAATTAGAGTCGAAGAAACCTGCGAGCTGGGGTGCAGTTCGGCTGCAGAAAAAATGAAAGTACCGACGTTCCTTCTCATCTCCTAGAATTTCAATGGAGGGGTTACAGGCTAGCCGAATTTCGGAGCTGCTCGAAGCTGAAGTCGTCAAGACGCTGTTGTCTACAGCTCTCTCGACCGGGAGGTAGCCATCACATTTACGGCCAGTACTAACGCATCTAAGGCAGTCTGGCTTGGTTTCGTCGCATTTGACTCGACGTACTGATGGTTTGCATCTATGTAAGCGTTTGACTTGTATTGTAAGAGAAAAACTCCTTACTCCTAGACACACCTTTGTTAGCAGTCTTGGCCTAATAGAAGAGTCTGCTCTGAAAGGAAAAAGAAGATAGGTTACGGGTGAACATCAACTTGTGACACAGTACAAAGAAGGTCTATAACCCAATTGGTGGGGGCATAACGACTGAGGTAGACGTACTTGCAGGTAACACAACCAGTCCTGACTTTGGGCCTGCCAGCTCTTGAGCGCTTCATGGTGAGTGAATGGGCACCTCGTGCCGATAATGTCAACAAATATCAGGTTGCCAACGATGGGTACTTGAGACAACTGCCTCACCGATACTCTAGACCTCCCATTTCACCGTTCAGCCCTCGGTTGCTGTACATGGGAATACGATCAAGCCAATGCGGCAACTTTGGCAGGGTTGAAACATGTTGCTGTGCGTACTCTTACTCACTCCCAAAGGAAGAGAGAGCGGTGTAGGCAAAAGTGGGAGCCTGAAGATAAGATGAGGCTGAGTGGCTGATTACTGTATGGAAAATGGCAACCGGATGGGAGAACCGCTGACTAATGACCAAAAAATACGACGCGGCCAATCAAATTAAACGAGAACGGTTAATATAATGATTCGCACCAGGCACAGCCTGATAGCTGTCGACGTAAGTCTTTGGCGCAGTACCCAATCAGTGATCGAAGGTACCTTGAAGACCGCGTCGTCCATGGCGTCCGCTTGATGGCTACTACTGCTCTTCATCTGCTTACTCTACCACGAAGCAACAGACCGACCCGCAGGATGAGGCAAAGCCATTCCATTTCCCCAGTGAGATTTGAAACAATACCTTAGAACACCTGCTTCTCAAGGCGCCCTGCTGGCTTATTCCTCCATCTGCCACACACTTTCAATCTTATTGGTCTACTCGTATCGTAATGCGTCTCTATGGGCAATGCAGTCCACTGTGCCTGCCGTCCCGCTCCAACAAGCTTTTCTTGTGGTCTGACCTGCTCTCGTATCTGTTGCTTCAATTTCCATCCCCATTTAAATACCCATTGCAACCCCGTCTTTAATCTTCACTTCAAGCTCATACTGACAGTCTCCACTTACTGTTCCGTTTTCCAACTCGCCATAATACCTTTATTTATCGGATTTTGATAAGCAGACGATACATATCATCATACTTCGAATCCTATCTTTCTTACAGCTAGGGCTCACTTAATCTTGCTTGGCATAGAGCGCTGTTTGAAAACTTTGTAAAGGTTTGGGCGTGCCGTTGATTTATTCAGCCTTATTTGCCGGCCCATCCAAAAAATCATGGGGTGCCCAGGTTCGTTCAGCCTCTCCTGGTGAACCGTATCCATTTTTGATTATTATCCCCAGATATCAATGACCCGAATGCGTCATGGAACTTCTGTCCCAACCGCGGCGCCGCCATATTCTTTGCAATTCTCTTTGCAACTACGACTGGCGTGCACATTGCACAAGCCATCATCCACCGCAAGGCATACTGTTGGGTCATTACGATGGGAGCTCTATGGCAAACTGCCAACTACATCTTCCGCATTTTGAGCATTCAACACCCTAAAACCCAAGGATATTACATCGCTTGGTTTATTCTGATCTTGGTACACAAGTCTACTGCCAACCGCCCGAATCGGTCTTGACAAACAGCTAACGAATCCCAGCTTGCACCGTTGTGGACCAATGCTTTCGTCTACATGGTGATGGGTCGAATGGTCTGGAATTTCTCCCCAAAACCTCAGATCTGGGGCATCAAAGCATGGAGAACCAGTCTCTATTTTGTCTTGCTTGACATTACGTATGCCTCTTCGCAGACGTGGCCCTGACCTGAGTCACTGACATTGGGTAGAGCATTTATCATCCAAGCCGCTGGTGCTGCTAGTGCCTCTGGAACGAATACCTCCGCAAAGACTAAAAAGACGGGTTTGCAGCAACCACTTCTCCGTGTCTAAATCGTACTAACTAATTTCTTCTAGCGCTTGACATATACATGGCTGGAGTTGGATTTCAGCAATTATTTGTGCTTGTATTCATTGTTCTGGCCATTACGTTTCAGCGAAAACTGGCCAGAGAAGGCGCGGCATATAGAAAACCTGGGGTACTGCGCCTCTTGTACGTGCTGTACGCGGTCTTAGGTCTCATCACGGTAAGAGTCTCTCATGATCGTTTTTATGAGTTATACGACGCTGATCTGCTTTTTGCTCATAGATGCGTATCATCTTTCGACTGGTCGAATATTCAAGCGGCTTCAATAGCAGTATCCCCAACCACGAAGCCTACCAGTATTGTCTCGACTCGCTACCGATGTTTGTTGCTCTTGTCCTTCTCAACATTTCCCACCCTGGCAGGATTATGCCTGGCAAAGAGAGCGATCTACCCAGCAGGAAAGAAAGGAAGCAGCTGAACTACGCCAAGTCATCCGAAGGGGGTGATTCGGAATTTTTGTCACCAGGACAAAAGTTGTCTCAGCCATATCAATTGAGCCACTCGAACGATGCCGAATACCCTGAGCGAACCGTCTTCGCTGCCAAATCTGATTCGGGGGCAATTCCAACACATGGCTACGTTAGTTGAACGAAGAACGCCTGGATGAAAAGAAGACTCAAGTTGCCCAGCTCAAGCTCGTCGGTGTCTAGACTTGGATTTGTTTTGTGGATGTTTAGTTCAAGTAAATCGTGGGTAATTTGAGCGAGAGTGCAATACCTAGCCTGTGTCTTGTTGTTCACCTTGGTCGGTTTCATTCTGTGTGACGAAACATAAAGTAGCTTTAGGCTGTTAATGATTCTTGGTTGGGTTCAGCTATAATTACTACTTGAACGGACGAAACAGTCGTTTAACCCTAACCCTGGTCATGAAGGGCTGCTCGTACCTTAATAAGGAGTGGAGACCTCTCTGATCGATAGTGTCTGTGAACAATACGCATACGGAGTACCACAACCTTTGTCCCTTGTTGTGTTTGTCAGCAATGACTAAGGACCGATTTATCCATACACCAAATTTCGCAGACTTTACATACAGTTGGACCAGGCTGGCGACCTACAAAGCTTCCCTTTGCTGCATCATGGAGTCTTCCATTAGCCCGCAGCTCACTCAGGCCGACATGATTGTCCTAAGAAACTTATTTCAGGACATCAATGGAGATGAGACCAAACCGAATGCCTCGGGCTTCGACGACCAAACCTCAATAGATCTCTTGGCTTGTCTCAGCGATGAGACCAGCGACAAGTTCCAGCCTACAATCTTTACAGGGTGGGATGAGAAAGACCTATTAGGTATACCCGACGCTTTTCACAAAAATCTACTCCAACCGTACGTGAAATGGGCTCAACATGTGGTTCGCAGGCCGACCGACGTCGTCTTCCTCACCCACACACTATTATATCTCTCAACATCCGTTCCCAGCGCCATCTACCTATACTACAGATTCACTTGGGCCCATGGGATATGCCATTGGCTGATGCAAGCATGGTATGCCGGAGCGTTTACACTTATGCTACATAACCATATCCACAACAATGGCGTGCTGTCAAAGGACTATGCCTGGTTCGATAGATGTTTCCCTTACGTGCTAGAGCCATTGATGGGCCATACGTGGGATTCATACTACTACCACCACGTCAAACACCACCATACCGAGAGCAATGGCCCGGACGATCTGTCTTCGACAATCCGATACCAGCGCGACGAGCTCAAAGACCTGCTCCAATACATCGGTCGATTTCTTATACTAGTCTGGATCGACCTGCCCCTCTATTTCCTGCGCAAAGGAAAGCGCGCCCTAGCATTCAAATCCTTCGTCTCCGAACTCTCCTCCTACGCCTTCATCTACATCGCCGCTACGCACAACTTCCGCGCCTCGCTCTTCGTTCTCATGCTCCCACTCCTGCAAATGCGCATAGCAATGATGGTAGGCAATTGGGGCCAGCACGCCTTTGTCGACGATATCGAACCAACCTCTGACCTCCGCTCCAGCATCACCCTTATTGATGTCCCGGTAAGTCACTCCCCTCCCTCGCCTCCACACATGTCAAACATCTAACACCCACACCAGAGCAACCGTTACTGCTTCAACGACGGCTACCATACTGCCCACCACCTTAACCCCCGCCGCCATTGGCGCGACCACCCCCTCCACTTCCTCCAGCAGAAACAGCTCTACAGCTCCAACCGTGCCCTCGTCTTCCACAATATCGACTACCTTATGATCACGTACCGACTTGTGAGAAAAGACTATGAGCATTTGGCGAAGTGCCTGGTGCCGATTGGGGAGCAGAGAGGGATGAGCCGGAAGGAGGTGGTGGAGATGTTGAGGAGGAAGACGAGGAGGTTTAGTGAGGAGGAGATTGGGAGGAAGTTTGGGAGGGAATGAGTGTATGCCGTGCGGTAGGTGGAGGGAGAGTTACTACTCGATGCATAGCTTGCGAGGGTTGTTGTTTACCGATTCTGGGGGAACGACCGTTTATCCTCCTTACAAGTTACAATAGAACGTGTTTGTATAGATTACCAACATAGATCCCTGCTTAGTCCAGAAAAAAGATTGTTATGGTAGGGATATCATAACATCGAGGCCTCACCGCCTTTATAGAAGAGTGCATCTATAGAGTACATATACCTCGAGGCCAGGCACATGCATAGAATCGAGAAGTGTTGTAAGGTACGGTATCGTATTGTCTTTTAGTCTCTCTATCAAAAAGCATGCATAATCCCGTTATCCAATCGTATGCCATCCATCACCACTGCAGTCACCATGCTCCCCCCCCTCCCCCCCATCTCTTTTCTATGCAATCAAGCTCTCTCCAAAACCAACATCTCATATCCATTCCATCCACCCACCCACCCCTCCATCAAACTACCGAAAACATCAGATTGTCAAAGTGTCACAAGTGTTTTTGCACCATAAGAAACAGCAGGTGGTCTTATTCTCACCAAACCATCAACAGCAGGACGAAAATCCGTGATATGGGGGATGACTGAACCGTTCCTTCCGGACCGAGAGATATCTACCTTACGTAGTCAGTTTCTAGGAGCGATGATTTTACACATTCAGAGACGCAATCGTGCCTTCCCAAGTCCGCCCTCATTCTTGAGAAAAATTCTCATGATATCCCACAAAAACCCCAATCACAACCTACAAGAACGCCACATCACTCCTCGAGGCCCCACCCCGACCTCATCCGCCAAAAAACCCCCTCCATATCCCACAAAAGCCCTACATCACCGCCCGTCTCCCCTACCCCCTCCCATACAAATATCTATAGCCCTGCCTCCCCCCCTCCCCCACAGTCCCCACCTCCTCCCTCCCCCACCCCACCATCAACGCCTTGCCCATCTTCTCCCTCTCCCTGAACAATAGATCAACGCGACGGCGCCACTCCTTCTCCCGTGCTTCGAACACTTGCGCGAAGCGGGCTTCGAGGGAGGCATTTACTGAGGCGTTGAGGGCGCGAGTTTCAGCAGCTTCATGCCTGGCTGCGGCTGCTTCTTCACGAGAGGAGCGGGCTTCTTGGCGAGCGGTTTCGGCGGCGGATTCCGCGGCGGAGAGGGACTGGGATGTTGATGCCAGGTCGGTTTTTGTCGTTGAGAGTTGTTGGGAGAGGAGGCGGATGGCTGTGCGGAGTTGTTCGATTTTTGTGGGGTCGGCTGTTGATGCTGGGGTTGGTGGAGTAGCGTTGAGACGCTGGGTTAGTGTTTTTATTTCTTCCTTTAGGGAAGTGACTTCTTCGCGGTGCAGATTCGTGAAACGGGCTTCGCGCTTGCGCATGCCTTCGGCGGCTTTGAGAAGAGTGGAGCGGAGGGTTTTGAGTTCTTGAGAGTACTTGGATTGGATTTCGAGAACGGACTTTTGGTGCTGAGCTTGTAGTTGCTCGACCGCTGCTTGATGTTGGGAATTGAGACGTTCATGCGATATGTGGTCATCGGTTTGCTGCGGATGTTCATCCTTTTCGATCTTTATGCGCTCGAGTTCTGCGTGTAGTTTCTCGATAGTCAATATCGCAGCTTGAAGCTCTGCGTCTTGGCGGTTTGCTACAGCTTTTAGATCGGAGACGTCTGCAGCCTGTCGGTCGTTCTCTTGAGTCAAACGGTCATTCTCATCTTCCACCACTGTTACAATGCGCCGTGTCTCCGTGAGCTGCTCCTGTGCGTGTTCGAGCTCAATCCTTAGCATAGCAGCCTCCGACTTTTCGGCGGTAAGAGCAGCTTGGCCCTGAGATCGAATCCTTCCCACAACCGTTGCATGTTCCTCTTTTGTTGCAGCGAATCGTTTCTGCTCGAAGGCAACTTCACTTCTGCACGTCTCTAGTTCTGACCTTAACTGCTTGACCGTTGTGCTGGTCGCAGCTTGGAGATCCTCCGCGGCATTCCTTCGTCTAATGTTCTCATCTTGGGAAGTTTGAAGCCCTTCCTTGAGTGCCGCAATCTTGGCATCTGCTGCTCGCTTCGAAGCCTCCGCTTCTGATTTGACAATTTCAATTTCTTTTGCAAGCGGCTCGAACTTGGCTCGTAAAGACCCGATCTTTGACCCAGCATCACGTCGTGATGCTTCCTGCAAAGCCATTACCTCTTCGTTGGCCTTAGCTTGTTTTGCTTGCCACTCTGCAGCCGTCTTTTGCTCTTTCTGAAGCTGATCCTTAAGATCTTCGTAGTCCTCTTGGAGCTGTTTGTGTTCCCTTTCGTGAGCACGACTTGCAGAGCAACGGATATCATCTTCGATGCGCATTTGCTCAACTTCATCCTGCAGCGCCGATATTCGATCGAAAACTTCTTCTGCAGCCCTGTCGTGCTTTGCCTCAGTGTTCAGGCGCGACAATGGTGGTGCATGTATATTCCCAAGCTTTTCGACTTCTTCTCGTGTTTCTTGCATATCTGCTAGGCCCCTCAGCTTTGACGGCCCTGGCGTAGATGTGCTCAGTGGCAGGAATTCGCTTTCGTCTTCAGCCTGGTATTCCGCCTCATGTTCTTCTAATGACCCTTGTCTTTTCATATGTTCTTCGCCGTTCTGGCTAGGAGCTTGGTCTTCAGGCATATCGCTCCCACGCCCTGGGCCGTCCTCATCATGTCCACTACCTTTGTCCAAATTCTCCCCAATTTTCTTCCGATAAGAATCCTTTCCCCTCATCCACTTCTCCATGTTAAGCGTAAAATCTTCTGGTCCTTCGTCTTCACTCCCCATTCCTTCTACTACCCTCTTACCGTCGCCAATCATGAGTCCGCTGGCCTTCTCGCCCAGCTTCGCCAAATCAAACGAAAAGTCATCCATGCCGGAATCGCTTGCGCTATTGCTCACAAATGAGTTCTGAGAAGACACTGCTGAACGTGTGCGTCGACGACGAAGTGCAGCATCCGTGCGTTTCTTGCGCGAATCAGAGAGTCTTGTGCGAAACGTAGAGTCAGAGGTACTTCGACTGATGGGAAAGGGTAGGGTGGAGCTAAAGCTTGGGGTCGGTAGGGCCGAGGAGAAGTTCTTTGACGGTATCGCTTTAGGCGCGGGTGATGGCGATGTTGGGGAGTCCATAACCACCGTGTAGTGTAACCTAGAGTTGGGCAATGAAGTGGTATTACCGTGCAGCGTTGTATAATATTTTCGCTAGTTGATTAGGACGCGGATACTTTGTGTGCGGGTAATAACGCGTCTGATTTGACAACACCCTTTTTAGTCAGCCTTTCTTTCTCACCAGCTTAGAAAGTACTATTGCCTCAGTTCTCAGACGTGCCAGCGTCGCTAAGCCCCTTCGGGTTAGCGCCCTCCCTAAGCCCTTCGGGTTAGCCTTGGCTGACTGCGCAGCGTACGGGCGGCACGTCTGAGTGCAACCCGCAGTAATATTGGTTGATTGGCATTAACTTTGGTGACAGCCCACACAAGCTGACCCGTTAACTTTTGCAAGTCACAACATTCTTGTTCGCGACGCGATCATCAATGCACAACATGTAAATCATAGTGTATGTGAACTTGCGATTGTACTTTCACATATGCTCTATCTGATGCGTCTAATTTAAGTATCAATAAAGTTCTGCAAGATCGATAAATTGCGCAGTCGGATCATCGAGTCGACTGCGAGCGATAATTCGAGTAGTCGAGCAGCGCGATCAAGAATATGCTTGCTTCTGTTTTTTGTTCTCGCCGCTTGATATCTCATGATCATATCGTCGACTGAACTTGATTGAGCTTGCATCGTGTTGAAAGATGAAGATTTGATTCGAACGTTCTTTTTGATGATCGAGAAAGCGCGCTAAGTCGTTTCGATAGAGCGTTTGATAGAGTTCGATAGGGAATTTGGTAGGGCGTTTGATAGGGCGTTTGGTAGGAAGCTCGGTAGGAAGCTCAGTAGGAAGCTCAGTAGGAAGCTCAGTAGAAAGCTCGATAGGAAATTTGGTAGAAAGTTTGATAGAGCGTTTGGTCGAGAGTTTGGTCGGGAGTTTGGTAGGGAATTCGGTAGGGAATTCGGTAGGGAATTCGGTAGAGCGTTTGGTAGGGCGTTTGATAGGACGTTTAATAGGGCGTTTGGTAGGGAATTTGATAGAGCGTTTGATATCGAGTCATGAAGAATACTTTCTATTGAGCTAATTAGCATGTGCTATGAAGCATGTATGAAGCATACTATGATGTAGGTCATGAAGCGTAGGACGCTTATTTGAACGTGTCGCATGAAGCATGTTTTGAAGCGAGTAGGGTGGTGAGTAGGCGATCGAGTCGGTAGCTGAGTTGGTAGCTGAACATGTAGGTAGGCGAGTAGGTAGGGTGGTGAGTAGGATGGTGAGTAGGGTGGTGAGTAGGGTGGTGAGTAGGGTGGTGAGTAGGGTGGTGAGTAGGGTGGTGAGCATGTAGGGTGGTGAGTAGGGTAGGTAGGCGAGTCGATAGAAATCGTAGAATAGATAAACAGAGCGAACAAAATGTAATTAATTCAGGTAAGGCGACCGGCAAAGTTCGGTATTATTCCAAAGTTAATGCCAATCAACCAATATTACTGCGGGTTGCACTCAGACGTGCCGCCCGTACGCTGCGCAGTCAGCCAAGGCTAACCCGGAGGGGCTTAGCGACGCTGGCACGTCTGAGAACTGAGGCAACAAAGGTCTTTTCTAGGGTCAAAAGTCACGGTACGACACAGCATGGCGGGTTTATACTTTTACCACGAGCATTTTACGCAGAATCTTTGTTGAAACGGTATTGGCGAATTGTGCGCGCTCTCACTTGCACACAAAGTACTTCGTACTTGTAGTAAAGCGGGCCATCAGCCTTTTCTGTTAAGGTAGGTAGGTACCTAAGTACTTGGAGCGGAAGTGCGGGGTACGGGTACCTCAAATGTCACTTCTTGGCCCCGTAGCGTTTGTTGATACCCATATACAACATATACAACCCCTAATCATGGCTTTTCATCCCCCACCACTCGCAGGCACCCGTATCGTTGAGCTTGCCGGTCTCGCTCCAGGTAATCCACACTTGACTGCCGGTCCTACTCATGGTCCATGTCATACTGACAACAAGCCGCGTAAAAGTCCCATTCACTTCCCTCCTCCTCGCTGATTACGGCGCTTCGATCCTTCGCATAGATCGCCCCCATCCCCAAGCCCATTCCTTTATACCTCCTCCACGAACCGCTGACTTCCTCACAAGACACAAATCCTCCATAGCACTGAATTTGAAGTCTCCCCCCGGCCTCGCCTTGCTCAAGGATCTCCTCAAATATACCGATGTCTTCCTTGATCCCTACCGGCCAGGAGTGTTGGAAACTCTCGGCCTCGATCCCAACGAGCTGCTGACTGCAAATCCAAGGTTGATAATCGCAAGATTGACAGGATTCAGAAGAGATGGCAAATACGCTAGTATGGCTGGCCATGATATCAACTATTTAGCTGTCTCTGGCGTGCTCAGTCAATTGGGACGGAAAGGAGAGGCACCATATGCCCCAGCGAATATCGTAGCTGACTTCGCAGGTGGGGGGCTGATGTGTGCTTTTGGGATCCTTGCTGCTCTCATTAGCAGGGCGAAAACTGGGAATGGACAGGTGGTAGAGGCGAACATGGTTGATGGATCAGCATATCTGGCTTCGTTCATGAGGTACGGTTTGAAGACACCGTTCTGGAATAAACAGCGAGGGGAGAATGTACTTGACGGAGGGAGTCCGTGGTATGATGTTTATGAGTGCAAAGATGGTGGCTACATGGCTATTGGTGCTGCTTTGGAGATGAAGTTTTCGAAACTACTGATAAAGGGCTTGGGTACGGACGACGAGCTTCTGAAACGCCGAGATGATCCGGAGGCATGGCCTATGCATCGAGAAATATTCCAGAAGCGGTTTCTGGAAAAGACGAGATTGGAGTGGGAACGGGTGTTTGATGGAAAGGATGCTTGTTGCACGCCTGTGCTTGAGCAGGCTGAACTTGAGAGAGAAGGCTATGAGCAAAGGCCTGCGGTAGTGTTGTCTGAATCGCCCGGGCTGAAAATCTCTGAAACAGAGGCATGGAAGAGCAAAGGACTGGCACCTGGCGTTGGCGGTGAAGATATTCTGGAGAAGTGGGTAGGGTGGAAGAGGGATAAAGATTACAGGGTCGAGAAAGGAGGATTGGTCAAAGTAAATGTCGCAAAGCTATAACACGGCTTCAAGTTTGTTGGACATCGTTGCCCTTCCCCAACCCTGGAAGCAATCAAGCCCCTATCAGCTTTAGATCCAATGGCCGACAATCTCATACAGCCTTTCGCGTTCAGCCAGCCCAGGACGCCAGTACGCCAGTACGTTATACTCAACACCTCCGTCCGAACCCTCTGTATCGATGAAGATATCAAACCAAGCTCTGACAGATTGTTCGCTGAAGACAGTACTCAGCATCGCTGTTTAGTGTAAGATGTGCCGCCAGCTTCAAAACACAATAGCTTACCCAAGAAACGACCCATGAGCCAAACCTCTCTTCCTCACCCGCCAGTCACCACCTCACGCCCCTATAACCACCCTCCTAATGCCCAGTTCCTGCGCCGCGCAGTTTTCAGCGCTGCGAAATTTTGGCGTGGGTGGTGGTGATGGTGCTGTGGGATTGGTGGAAGGGGAGTGAATGTGAGGAGAGCGAGGAAGGTGGTGGAAGGTACATAGAGGAATAGAGGGAGGTATTACGAGCGTGAAGAAGTGAGGGCAAGGAAAGGATACGGTATGAGAGAAAGGGATAATTGTGCTTGGCCAAAATTTTCAAAAAGCAAGCCCCAGGTAGTGAAATCGTTCCAGAGATAGAGATATGGAACCACTCCTGATTTAACTACTGTAGATATCGCCTATTCACCTTCCAACGATCTGATTTTCAATTAAGGAGATAGACCTATGAGGCGATGCAATACGGAACCCCCTCTTCGGCCTGGTTCCCAATTCAAGAAAAAGGCCTATGACGTGGTAATAAACGGAATTAAGATTTTCTTTCAAGAACTAACCACGCAACCACACAAACGCTCATGGCAAAATCTCACAAAAGCTATAAAACCCTCTGCGGATTGTATGTATTAGACGAGTGCTGACGTCGTATGATGGGTTTTATGGACATGGAAATGAACTGTGAGGGTGGGTGTGAGCGCTGTGGAAATGAATGATTGGAGGAGACAAAGATTTGGTAATCTCATAGGTTACTTTTAGGGAACCGCTACCCGTACACCCCCCCGGCTTACATGTACACCCCCCTTTGCTTACATTTACACCCCCCCCGGGGAACCTGAAATTTCCATTGCGCATCACTCAGTTACACACCAAATTTAGTAGGCAATTCAAGGGTTTACATATGATTCTGAGCAACCTCTCCATGACCTTCCCCACAGCCTCAAATTCGGTTAATCTAGCCTAGTAAACCCACACATCAGACTTGTTGTAAACCTTTCTTCTGACACTCATCATCGCCGTCGCCATTGTCATGACCACCCTCATCGACGCCTCACCTGTCAGCATCGTCTTCGCCGGCCCCATGTCTTTGACTCCACCTCCCGTTTCGAGGAAGGTCTATGATCATGTAAAACTCTTGATTGAAGAGTTCAAGAATTCTACACAAAGAGAGTTCTCACAGTATGAACAGATACCGATGAAGGCGGAACAACAAGGGCTACAGCAGAAGGTGAAGCAGAGGCGAGATCGAGGTCGGGATCGAGGTCGAGGTCTCACACGGGCAAGAGGTGAAGGGCAGCGAGGTGGAGGGCAGCGAGATGGAGGGCGGCGAGGTGGACGTGCTGCCACACCCCCTTTCATCCAAACGGATGCAGGCCTGTTTGCAGCGTTTCATATGCAGCGAAGAAGGTGCTGAAACAGCGATACTGAAGTTCTTTGAACACGAAATTGAAGCTCTTTAAACAGTGCAAAATTACTGTGGAAAGGTTGCTCAGGATCATATGTAAACCCTTGAATTGCCTACTAAATTTGGTGTGTAACTTGTTGGAAACGGGGTACGTATGTGCATACGTGCCCCGGTGGTTAGTTATTTCCGCTCCGGCCGAAGCGGCTTGGCGCTAGGGGTATTTATTCTTCCTCCCACTTCTTCCTTCCTCCGTATGCTCTACCTACTAGATAGTTCAATATATATCTACATGCCTATCTGCCCTCATGTCCTCGTATACCAAGATAACTGAGTGATGTGCAATGGAAATTTCAGGTTCCCGGGGGGTGTACATGTAAGCCGAGGGGGTGTACGGGTAGCGGTTCCCTACTTTTAAGAGATAAGGAAATTTTAATGCAGCCTAAGAGAGTTTCCTTGGGGAAATCAATCGATTGATAATGCGGTTGCTGGTGGGAAAATGATTGGACTAGGTAGTAATAGAAACAGAAGTGGTGGTATTAGGGATCTGGAATTGTACTAATAATTTTAAAAGCTCTCAAGAGTAGACTGTACCATACAATAATACGTTATTTTTTCTCTTATTTCCCGAAGATCAAGGGTATCAAGTCAGAAAGTAGTCAGGATTCAATAGGAATGGTTATGTTTGCTGCTCGTCATGATATTAAAATTGGAAATCGGACGAGGAACAGGTTGAGCGGCATATCCCATTCAGTAACAGCGACGTCTTGGGCTAGGGAAAAGAAGAAATTCTTTGGATCAGGTCTAAGTGAAATGTCATGGTCTGAATATGTTGATGAATAATATAGGATGATTGAACGTTTGAGCAGCGAGCATCGCGCTTAGATTTAAACGCCATCCGCCGTCTCCTTTCCCAACGACATTCTTTGATCTTCCTTCAGTGACATTGTACATCAAGTCAAGGCCCGTCCATGTTTGACTGTTGTGCACCATGACTATATATGCATTCCAGTAGCTTAGCTATATGTTATATCTACTGACATACAATTTAGTTAGGGTGATGTGGAAATTGGTTCCCGTTTATCGCAAAAATGTTTTGAGACTAGGATATTCTGATCCCGGATTCATAGATATGGTTTGCGGTCGTGAACGATGGAAATTGTGGGCTGCCGAACGACTACCTCACCGATTCGATGCTCGACCAGCCTATTAGTAGCGAACGAGTCTCCGATTCAGTAAACTTTCTATGTCTACGTCAGTATTGCATAGTTTCCGATCAAAACGCGCTCATAGACTATGGACACGGGCGTTGTTGCGGTGAAAAGCCGCAGGAGAAGATCTGAATATCTTTGAACTTAGTGAAGACGAGATGCTAGCTTTCCAGGTGTTCCTGCTCCATTTCGTAGATCTGATCAAGCAACAAAGGGGCAATTAATCTTGGCATTGAACCGTTCTTATTCGGAAAAGAGACCGAAGGGTATAACAAGGAAAAATACGGGCACGAAATCGAGCCAGTAAGGAAGACCATATTGACATCTCCTCATCCAACGAAAAAGCGTGCGCTGTAACCGCGGTGCATACGCGTCTTAGTCGTCTCATCAAGCTTCAAGTTCCGCTAGGCAGGCTGCAAAAGACTCGAGACGAGCTCGCTTGACTGAAATACTCAAGCTACGAATATTACGTTGACGAAGAGAAAAGACGCTCTCTGCCGCACAAACAGGAAAAACAGGCTATCAAATGTTGGCTGTTCCAGCACACTAACAGTCGCGAACAGTTGTCCGCCTTTTTCAAGCCGAGAAGGTCTTTCTCAGTAGATCAGCGATCCCATAGCTAGACGCAGGTTCGACTTGGCCGTCTTACTGGGCCAAGGCGGGCAAACCAATTTCTCCTCCTCTCGTCGCTGTCGGAGGAGCTATGGTTAGTACCTGCAAACGTAAAGTTCCGTATCATGAAGACTTGGCTGGCAAGATATAAGATACCACTCGTTGGGCTGATGGCAGTCTGCATGTCTGACTCTAGAGCACTAAGTGTCTTTCAAATTGCGCGCAGGGGCCTTGCTATACTACGAGGAAGAAACTTATAAGATAATCAAATATAACTTCTTGATAGGGCGAGAGGCGCCGTCAGTGAGTTGTAATTGTTTAAATAATACAGGCGACGAATATATGAAAAGAAGAAAATTCAAATTCAGACTGTATATTGATCTTGCAATGCGCTAGGGTTGGAAGGGGTGTTGAGGGTCAGTAAATTATGTTGAATTAGAATTTTTGATGTTCATAATCCGGAATAGTATCTTTCCTTTCACTGACGGTACTACAGATGGTGCAGTGGTAAAGGGCTCCCGCTGAAGGCATCTCTTCGGAGTCAGGACAAACTTCGGGGGGCTAGGCCATTGCACCCACAGACATTAGAACTTTCCGGCTAGGCGACTGCCCAGGTTTGAAGTCTTTTGCCCTTTTCATATACTGAATTCTGCTTTTGCTCTTATATACAACTGATTCAGGATATACTCCTCTACATGATCCCGTTAAAGTTCGATCTTAAGTCCTCTGTATGGAATCGAACCTGTGTTGATGTTCTTTAACGTTGCTGCCAAGCTAGCTGGCTATCACCATCGAGCATCGATGAATTCGCCCGCCAATCAATCTCTGCTGTCAAAACGAAAAAAACCCCCATCAGCTATTAGAAGGAGACCGGATCTGTAAGGCTTATCATGTAAATATATATAAAGGTATGCAAAGACATATTAAAGGACGGCAACCAAAACCCAGCCAAAATACAGAGTGCAAAAAAGCAAAAAGCTCGGATCGACCTTGTGGCCGATCCTACGAAAACCCAACTTAATGAATTTTACTTTTCAATACAAAGGAAACTGTTACGTTGGCCTGCCAAGTGTAGTGGAGCCGTATTCAAGTAGCCACATTATCCCACTACACCAAGGTTCACAACGGAAATAAACAAACTATTACCTTATATCAACCATAAAACCACTAACAGTACTGACTCAATATGCATGCAGGAAAAGAAATTTAACACAGATGTGAGATATGCAACAAGTCTTTTCACGAATTGTCTTGCGTTCATAAGATATCTCAGTTATGGCAAACTTAGCAATGACACCTGCCCATCAAAGAGGCCGCGGCCTTCAGCAAAGGTAAGACAGTACTACAAGGTTACAAGCTTCATAACAGAAAAGTATCTCGACGCAGCCACCTCCTTTCTACTCGTCCAACAAGCATCTTGTCTGTCTGCATTCTTTGAGAGGGCGAGTGCTTATTGTCCATCTTCTCCGCCTACTCCTATTCCTGAGGTGAATCCATAAGTCTGTCAAGCAAAGGGAAAACTGAAAGTAGGCGTGATCAATCAAGAAGTGGAGATTCGAAAAACCCGCGCATTTCCGCCTACTGATCAGAACGTCTTCAGGCATTCTAGGTAGCTTCATCACAAACGTATCTCTCTCAGAAGAGAAGCAAATTTTCGTAGACTATTTCAAGATAGCCTGATTCGAAGTCTCTCCATATGATACACCACGAGATTTGCATCCTTCATGATTTCTTCGCCCCGCTAAAATCGCTAGCTTGTAGATTTCTCGTCATGCTGGGCAACCTGACGCGCAATCCGTCTATCTCCTTTGTCATCTTTACCTGGCACCCTAATCTTGACGTTTCCGTCAAGCCAAATGCCAAATCTAACATGTCGTTCTCGTCATCGTCGGGTTCGGGTATTTTGTCGTAGGTGTTGCTGTCCTCGACAATGACATGGCAGGTTGAGCAGGCGCATGATCCCCCGCAAGCTCCTGGACATGCATATTAATGAAGTGCCTATCCTCAGTCACGCTGGCCATGCCTCACCCTCCATTTCTAAGTCATTATCCTGAGCGATCGCCAGTAAATTGTCCCCGTGAGAAACCTCGAAGGTGTGCTCTTCACCGTCTTTATCGACAAAAGTAACATGAAGCCTGAAAATCATTATATCAGCATCTGCTTTTGAACTTGGCAGGCCTGCCAGATTATTGCCAGCGCTTGCTCACTCTTCACCAGGTTTCGGAGGTGTGAGGTGCTCGTGCATTGCCACAGCCGAGGAAGAGAATCTTCTTCGAGCTCGAGGGAAGAGCCTATGCCCTCTTGGTTGCTTTTCTGCCCGGAAAGAGCGCGATGCTATCAGTCGACTATGCGCTTCATGGCTGTAGTGTCGTGGTACGTTGTGGAGTGAAGTTGGATGGTAGACTTTGGGCGGCGTTTGCGTATTTGCTACTCGAAGACACTGATATAGCGATCGTGGTGTCGACCGCGCTGTGAACATATCTACTCCAAAGATTTCAAGATTGAGAATTAACCCACTCGAAACACCGCTGTCATATGTTGACGTTCTCACAAACTTTTGGTCTGCACGGTGATGTAGGGAAAGGCGGACCGGAAGCGCGTCGCCGAAACTTGCCCTGCAGCAAAACATCATCAACAGCTTTCCGGATTTGAGTTCTTCTCCAAGCTCAGCTTCTTAACATACCATGACAACTCCAAGGGAAGGCCCAAACCCTTTGCGACCATATTATATACCGCCAAGTGTAGGACATCCGGGAGATGTTCACCACAATGTCTTCTCCGCACCCAACATTAGCAAGACACATGCATCGGTATCAGCACCGACAACGAGCTTCGGATCCTCCGCTCGTAATATACTTGCGGACATGGATTATTCAGAATACCTCTCAGAGTCTTCACAGTCACCCAAGGATGTGGTAAAGCAGCTGGTCGAGCAAGCTCTATGGAGATATTCCAGCGTCTTCTTAGCGCAGCCATTCGAGGTTGCAAAGACTGTATTGCAAGTTCATGCTGCGCCGTCAGGACAAATGTTGATATCGAAAGCTGCTTTTAATGAGGATATGCGAAGGCGGCCTGCGAGCTATAGAAGGGATTCTTACGATGTATGTCTAAACTCAAAGAATCCGGCTGCTTTCTGCTTATAAAAACTTTACTAGGTTTCCTCTGAGGACTCTGACCCTGATTCGCCGTCCTACTTTACATCCACAGCACCCTCTTTGAACACCCATTCTCAATCCACCCGACCTTCACGACCTCGTCGCCGGCGCAATTCCCCAGACTTCCACTCTCAGCCCGGTCCACAGGTGCACACCCCCCAATCACCGCCCCGTAACCCCCGACCTTCCCCCCACATCCTGGACCTTAAATCCTCGACCTCCCTTCTCACCGTCCTCTCCAATCTCTGGTCAGCCGAAGGCACCTGGGGCATCTGGAAAGGCACCAACAGCACCTACATTCACTCCATCCTCTCCTCCGCCATCACCACCTTCACCCGCTCTTTCATCTCCGCCCTTCTCGCGCTTCCAGACGCAGGTTCCACATTCCCAACATCGCCTTCATACACCTACGCCGGCGGCCTTGACATCCTTGCATCTCCCTCTCCTCTAACCTCCCTAGCCGTCGCCATATCCGCGGCAGGCGTCACAGGCATGCTCCTCGCTCCCCTCGACATCGCACGCACCCAGCTCATCCTAACCCCATCCACGCACCCCCCTCGCTCCATACTCTCAACCCTCCAGTCCCTGTCCTCCTGGACCCTCCCCTGGGCAATCGCCCCAGTAACACTCCTCCATTCTACCCTGCCCACCCTCCTCTCCGCCTCTTTCCCCCTCTTCCTCCGCTCAAAACTCGGCATCGATCCCCTCCTCACCCCGAGCCTCTACGCCATCGCCACCTTCGTTGGCCAAACCCTCGAACTCGGTATCAAACTCCCCATCGAAACCGTCCTGCGCCGTGGTCAACTCGCCGTTTCACGAACACCGCACATCCAGACCATAGTTGAAGTCGGACCCTACAAGGGTCTCTTGGGGACGATGCTGCACATCGTCTACGAAGAAGGCGAACGCGGTGGGCACACGGACATGGTCAAAGGAACTGGCGGTGCCCCAGCACTCAGGGTGGATAGCGTCGGTAAAGACTCGCAAAGAAGGAAAGGGCAGGGAGTAGAGGGATTATTCCGAGGGTGGCGGGTTGGCATGTGGGGGCTTGTGGGGGTGTGGGGGGCGGCTACTCTGGGTGGGGTTGGAGGGAAAGGGGGCGAATTTTGATGGGACGGGGAGATTTTGGATTCAGGGTGCCGGGCTTAGGTGTTTGGGGATTTGTAACATGGGTGGGTTGGCGTTTGGGGGGATGGTTTTTCTCAGCTCAGCGTCTCAGGCTTCGGGTTAAGGAACCAGTACAACGCACCATGACATATCCTTCAGGGGGCCCACATTCGTATAATGTACCTGTTCGAGATCTGTAGATCTCTCGATCAAGATAAGCTGGACGTGCTATGGGGACCTGTTCGAGAAGGCTCTCCTCCTAACGCCAACGCTATGCAAGACACATTCTCCTTTCTGTTAAGCCTAGGAAATACTACCTCCCCCTCCCACCCCTGCCGCCACCACCGCCACCCATCATGCCTCCCATGCCACCCGCGCCCCCAAGCATCTTCATCATGCTCGCCATATCCGGCATCCCCCCAGCCCCACCTCCGCCACCTCCCATCATCTTCATCATGCTTGCCATATCCGGCATCCCCCCTGGCATCCCTCCCATACCCGCCGGCCCACCAGCCGCCTGCATCCTCTTCTGCATTGCCGCCATCTGCTGCGCACGATTCCCATGCGCGCCCCCGCCTTGCGCCTGTGCGCGCGCCATATTCTTCTGCAACCCGCCCATCTTCTTAGCCATCTGGCCCATGACCTTTTGCTGAGAGAGCAGCTCCTCGACCTCACGGACAGAGGTGCCGCTGCCTTTTGCGACGCGTGTCATGCGGCTGGGCTGCTCGACGAACATTTTGCCGTCGCTGTCAAGCTCCTTGTTGGTCATGCTGTCGCAAATGTAGATCATTCGCTTCATCTTCATGCTGCCCTCCTCGTCGTCCATGCCACCCATCATCTGGCCCAGACCTGGGATCATGCCAGCCATTTTCGACAGGGGGCCCATTTTCATGATGTTTTGGAGCTGGTCGCGTAGGTCGCGGACGGTGAAGACGCCTTCGGCAAGGTGCTTCATTGTGTCTTTCTGGTCCAGCTTGAGGGCTTGCACGTGCTCGACTAGGCCGGCCATGTCGCCCATACCGAGGAGCTTACTGACGAATGGTTGAGGGGCGAAGCGCTCGAGATCGAGCATGTGCTCGCCTGTGCCGATGAAGACGATGGGAGTGTGCGTAGCTGCGACAGCAGATATGGCTCCACCGCCTGCAGCGTGGCCGTCTGTTTTTGTGATGATGATGGCGCCGTAGTCTGCTGTCTCTTTGAAGGCTTTAGACTGAGCCTCTGCTTGTTGACCAATGGTGGCATCAAGGACCATGATGGTTTGATCGGGAGAAACGGCGGACTGGATCTGGGTCATTTCATCAAAGAGATCCTTTTCCTGCCGATGCCGGCCAGAGGTGTCGACAATAATAATCTCGAAGCGCTCTTTCTTAAATTTGGCGACACCTTCTGCGGCGACAAGGGCGGGGTCGGTGGAGGTGAGGGAGCCATAGTAGGGGATTTTGGCCTTGGTGGCGTTTTGTTTCAATTGGTCAAAGGCACCGGCACGGAAAGTGTCTGCGCAGACTAGGCAGGATTTAAAGCCTCGAGATTGATACCAGCGGGCTAACTTGGTGCAGGTGGTCGTCTTACCAGAGCCCTGGAGGCCAACGAACATAATGACATTTGGTTTGCCCTTCTTGGGCTTGAAGGGCTCAGCATGGGGATCGACAAGCTTGACGAGTTCATCAAAAACGGCTTTCTGGATCAAGCGTTTCTTGTTGACCGCTGGTGGGATGTCTTTGAAGTTGACGGTGGCTTTGATAGACTTGCGCAGAGTGCCTACAAGTTTAACATTGACGTCTGCTTCAAGGAGAGCGGCGCATATCTCTTTGATCATGCCATCGAAGGCCTGGACAGATGTATCAGTACACAGTTTCTGTGAAAAGGCAGTCTTGCAAGTACCTTCTCATCGAGATTACTTGACCTTGTGAGGTCTGAGACAGCGGCGTTGATCCGCCGTCCCAAGTCTTGGAGAACCATGTTGAGATGCTTGAGCCTGGCGTGATGGAATTGCGGACTTCCCACGTTGCTCTCAGGTCATCTAGCGAAAGTTTGCGATCACGGTTCCATAAACAATTTAGGCGTTATTTAGTTGTGGAAAGATGAGGTAGAACATGATCATATCAACTGTGGTATGCTTACTCATGCAGCCAGGTTTCAGTTTCAATGGGGAGGTAGAATAGCGCTAAGTATCGCTTGCATGCTTGCAAAATAACCAGCTCCCGCTCAAAGTCCGCCGAAGCCAAAAGAATTCCCAAAATCAACGACAATCCTCACAAACAGTCTCAATCACATAATTGTAACTGCACCATGGGCCCAACAATTATGAAAAAGCGCAAGCTAGAAGACGGCATGAAAGGCCGTACCTCTCATACGTCCAAAAAGCCCCGCCGAAGGCAATCCCACTACTCAAGCCCCTCCCCCTCCGCCGACGAATTTGCGCCTGTCGACCTTGCCGACTCAGGACCGGAGTCAGACGCCGGGTCAGACGCCCAACCACCCAGTCTACTCTCGAAAGACCTCCCCACAGCATCGCCCCCCACCTCCGATTCAGAAATCTCCCCCTCCGACTCCGACAACTCCTCCGCCTCGTCAAAAAACCCAAATCTAACACCACTCAAAAAACGCAAACGTAATGACCCAACCGCCTTCTCCGCCTCCATCTCCGCGATCCTAAATTCCAAACTCTCAACCTCCAAACGCACCGACCCCGTCCTCGCCCGCAGCGCCACTGCCCACCAAGCCTCGCACTCCATTTCCGAACAACGCCTAGAAACAAAAGCGCGACGGCAATTGCTAGCGGACAAGAAACTCGCGTTGGAGAAAGGGCGCGTGCGGGACGTGCTTCTGGGCACTGGTGCTGCCATTACTGGGAAAGGGCCAGGAGCGGGGGAGCTGCAAGAGCAGGAGAAGCGGCTGAGGAAAACGGCGCAGAGGGGGGTGGTGAAGTTGTTTAATGCGGTTCGGCAAGCGCAGGTGAGGGGGGAGGAGGCGGCGAGGAACGCGAAGACGGGTGGGAGGGGGAGGAAGGAGGAGAAGGTGAATGAGATGAGTAGGGAGGGGTTTTTGGAGTTGGTTGCTAGGGGTGGAGGTGGGGTTGGGGGGAAGGGGATGGCGAAGGGGGTTGAAGAGGCTTGAGGCGTGGGTGGGTGGGTAAGGGTTTATCGTGTGTCTGTGAATGGCATTCATAGGTTTTGACCTGGCCATGGCAAGGTAGTGAGCGCAAAAGAAGGAGTCGCAAATTATGTATAGCGGTGTGCAAAAACCTAGAAAGATTTTTATAAGCGAAAATTGGGGAGAATCACTCCAAACATTGGCTCATTATCTGCGAAGAATCGTAAAATATCGATAGACAGATCTTGTGAGGTACATGTCGTAAGTCTATACAAAGCATTGAAAAAGCATTATATGACATGCAGACCGTTTATAAGACGCCACAAGATTGACAATACTAATTTCTAGAAATTTCCAATGACGGTCAAATCAACTTACAAAGTGATTTTCCCCCAATCTTCGCCTAGGAGAAAAAAAATCTACCTAGGATTTTTGCACACCGCGATATCTGCTTTTGTCACACTCACTCTCTCCAAAACCTCGAGACGGTGAGCTGAGATTGTCCTTGCAGTAGCTCGTGTGCAATGCCACCTAGATACTCCGTACTGAGATATGTCATTAAACGAGCGATAATCAGATCGGTGCATTGAACATTGTATCAGACAACAAACTAACAACATTAGAAAAAACACTACTTTCCCAACATTCCAAAAACCCATAACTCTTCGTCGTCAAAATCAGTCCCTTATATCGCGAGTTGCCACCAGCATCCTTCTTCTTCCCCCTGAATATATCTGCGTGAAGAATAAATGATCTCTTGACTGATGAGTCTCGAGATAACCAAAACAACGCCGAAAATAACTTGCCGCTTGATCATGACGAGCACAGAAAACGCAAAACCCATCCCCAGGTTTGGACTGAGAATCTCATGTAACATTCTTCCTCTCGCCCCACATACCAGTCGTGCACGTCTTGCAGCTTGACATTAACCACGCCTTCGGAAAACTGCTACCCCTGGGAAGTTGCCGGCTGATTCTTACGAGCTTCTCATCAAGAAAAAAACGCTCTTGCGGGGATTTGCCAGCGTGCATGACAGCAGGTAAAGTTTTCTGAACCGAGTCCAGTCTCGTGATGAGACGAAAGGAATAATATATTGCAATCGAATGCCGTCTGGTAACATGGATATGCTTTGGCGCTGTGGTCTGAGGCCGATCCAAGACGGGTACAGATATTCCAGTTGAATTTCAATCTGTGGTTAGGAAATTGTATATGGAGAATGAGAAAGTAAGATAGCTGCAGGCGCCCATGTCCGCAAAATCTGCTTATGGTGCTCTGGGTCCGTATCCAGAAAGGTCAACCAGCTAAGTCTCCGATCTGTTGTTGGCCTCTTTCTGCTTGCATTGGCACAGAGGTGGTGGAGGTGCTGGATCTTTGTATCTTACGAGCAGGTCATGCATTTTGGCTGCATTTCGCTGATATATGCTCCAGTCCATCAAATCAAATAGCAGAGTGGTAGGTGGTTTAGCATGAGGTAGAGGCTCCATAGCATTGACGTTATTCCCAACATTCGAAGGATCTGCACCATAGTGAATCAAAGTCTCCGTGAGATTCACGTGGCCCCAATGTATGGTCCAAAATAGAGGTCTGTACCCCTTGCCATCAACAGAACTAGGCTTTGCGCCATGTTGGAGGAGTAATTCGAATATTTCATAAGTGTGCCTTGAAGGTTCATTACAATAGTCTATCGTCGAAAATGATAGTGCAGCTAGTCCCCGAATGAGTGTATTTGCATCAGCTCCGGAGCACAAGAGTTTCCGCACAATTACGACTGATGGAATGGCCTTCCCCTCATCGAGGTCGTATAAGTGAAACAGTATATTTCCAAGAGAAGTCATTTCACGATGAATAAGATCTACACAAGAACCCTTTGAAATGATCAAGTCTAACATCTCTAGTGACTCCGAGGATGAGCCAGCCGATAGGGGACTTGTATAATACTCGGATGCGGCCCACAGCAAGGAACGCTGTGTTTGAGGGCAGACCAGTGGAGCACCTTCGAGAATCTTGCGCTTTACGTAATAGGAGAGACCATAACATGTTGCAAGAAACAAGAGATCAAACGCCCTGAGTGAGGAGCTTGTGGGCAATGCTAAACATCGAAGTACAGCAATCATTTCGGCTAGCCCCTGGTCGGAGTTGTCCATGCAGATCTGCCACAAATCAAGGCCGTCAGGTCGAAGTCGGGTATGTGGCACTGTATGAACGTAATTCTGCCAAAAGGCCAGTGCCCGCCTCTGCGTACGGAGTCGCATGTCAAAGCTGTCGGGAAACCATCCTTGGTGCTCTATGAGTAAAAGGTCGAGAAGCTCTGCCTGGTCGGTCTTCGTATATTGCTCCAGCTGCCGAGCATAGTAGAATAAGTCACTAATGATAGTCGTATAAGATAAAGCTTGTTTGAACTCCATTTGCGTCATTGCCTTGACACAGAACATGAAAATGTAGCTCCATCCGTTTTCTATTGAACAACGCTCTGAATCTTTAAACATAGACTTGACGTTTCCTGAGCTCTCCAGATACGATTTCACTGTCTGGTGCAGAAACTGTACAGTGTAGACTTTATCGTTCTCGTCATTGATCAAATCGTATATGTGTTCATACTGTTTCTGGATCGGTCCATTGTTGCTCATCTCTTCGTTCCCCATCTCTTCGTCGTCCGTCTCCTCGTCGTCCGTCTCTTCGTAGATTTCAAGCAATCCACCAGAGCGGCTGCTTAATCTCTGCCGCATACGATGAGTATACGTTGTTTCTACAACAATGCCTGGCAAAGCTAAATCGGTAATGGCCATTAACGACGGTAGTGAAACTGATTTCCGACTACACAGCAGTATCTGAGACATGATGTACATCTCAAACACGTGCTCTGGTTTCCTTTTCTCAAGTATTCTCGTGTACAATGCATCAAGCTCCATTGGAATCGACTCTAAACGTTGACGAAGTTGTGAAATGCTACTTCCATCGATGATACCTTCAACCAGCTCTTGAACAACTAGTTTGACCCATATGAAAACACCTTTTGCTCGTTTTGTGACTTCGTTCGATAGAGCTTTGACTTGTGTCTGGTCGTCCTCAGTTACAATCGATACACCGAGAGCGGACTCTACATGATCACCAACATATTGTTCGATATCGCTATGAGTATATTCGTGAATGGCGAACCCAGGAGATTTGTGGAATGCACCCGGGAAAACTGATTCTTGCCTACTAGCAAGGCATAACTTTATGCGAACTGTTGTTGAGTTCTCCACATTTGAAAGACACTTAAGAATTTCGACCAATTCTATATGGCTACCATGGTGTTCATCAAGAGCGTCGATGAAGAAGAGAACGTTGATTGGAATTTTGTCTTGTTGTACAATAGCCATCAGAGCTTCCTTCAGGACTTTCGGGGCACACAGTCTGCGAGCACCGCCGGGCTCTATATCGTCTTTTAGAATGTTGTGAGCATTCTGTATGCTTTCAAGATCCCAGCTAATCCGCCCGGGCTCTTGGTCGTCAAATGTATATGATTTTATGGAGATCTCCGGAAGTATAGATCTTAAGCTACTAGATATCACGAGCTCGATCAAGTCCTCATAGTGACACAAAAGCTGATAGAGAAGCTCCTGGAGAAGGCCATCAACAGTCTTCTGAATTGACGACCCGCGATCACTGAAGAAGAAGGGAATCAAGGTCCACAGGCCCTGATGAGACTTCTGTAGCAGCTCCTGAGTTTTAGGGTGCAATAGCGCATATTTCATCAATGTCGATTTTGCAGAACCAGGCTTGCCATGTATCCAGAAAATTGGTTCTCGCTGCTGAAGCCAGTCCTGGAAAGGAACAGTATCGCTAAAGAGCCATGCGAAAGTGTAACGGTGGTTTTTCTCCACTTGTCTAACTCGTAGCCCTCTTTCTTGGTTCTTCAAATTTCGTATATAGTCTATTCGTCGTCAGCAAACTATTGGAAATGGACAATGGCAGAAGTAGATACCCGTTTTCAGCACTTCGAAAAGTTCATGATCTGTGAAGGATGAAACATCAGTCTTGGAATGAAGCATCTGGTAACGGAAGTAATCAACATTGGCCAAGCATTGTTGTGGCCTATATACATGGGCACCTACACTTCGAGGATTGTTCCGTTATTTCTATTACCCATCGCTTCAGTGCGTTAGAAAGGTCTACGTAGCCTGCATCAGCCGATGATGCAAACTTTGATAATTGAGAATGGTTCGCTGCAACATCGGTGACAATTTCGTCAACATCATCAATCATAGAGGAGAAGTGATCTACCACCTTGCGCTCGGTTAGCATTTTTTCCAAATGCTGCGTAGACACAAACTCACATGTACGCCTAAGGTTTTATTCGACTCGCAGAACGAACGGATCGAGATTCGCTTGCTTTGGGATTTACACAGGTCAAGAGTCTCCTTGAAGTGTGTCTGGATTCGATTCAAAGTCTCAGCGTCGTACTTCAGAGCATTAATGATCTGGAGGCTCGGTGACACTCCGCAAAGACTTGTTATGCGAGATATTGTCGCTCCAAGCGCAGCTAAGGAAGACCCTCGGTGGGGCGTTCCAAGAAAGCAGACACCATAAGTTGCTGGTAGTACATCTCTCAAATAAGTTGTGGCCGTGCGAGATTGGTTGAGCGCGTCTTTAACGACGATTCCTCCTAGAGAGTGGGCTACCCACACGATTGGTCTTTGTCGAGCCATAGAGGATATTCTATTGTCAGCTACATTTGATAACAGATTCCTTGCATGCTGGAATACAGTTGTGGTTGAGGGGCCCAAGATGTCAGCATCGTAGCCCCACGTATAGATGCGACAACCTGGTAGAGTATCCGGCAGCAATTCTAAGGGCCAGAAGACTTTTTTCGAGGCATCGCCATTTTCCACCTTAGGGAGCTCCGTCTGTGACTGCGAATTTGCGCGTATTGGCGATGATTGGCTTGGATGAAATAAATATTTCAGACGATCCCTTTTTCTTTGAGGTCCTGTTGGCACCTTTGGTTGTGGCAACTCATGTTTGTTGAGTGTCTTAGTCCATGTATCTCGGCGGTGACCATTCAATCCGTGCACGAAAATGATGCTTACTGAGTGTTAATGGGACAATAGGGAACCTTGGACTTCGAAACTCACTCTGCAAGGGCTGGGTCATTGCCGTCCGGATTGTACAACAACTCCAAACCCACTGGTTTTCCCATCTTGGAGTCTGGGACTGTTAAACGAAATAACAAATGAACGATCCGCAACGTCGATTCTCAAGACTTGAATGTGGGCATCGTTCTACCCAGCCTCGCGATGCCTCAGCACTGAGGGGCCAAGCGAGATGTGCATGGCAGGGGAGGTCATGCAGGCTGCGGCCCAATCATCCTCACGAAACAACTATAGTCGATGGAGCTGCATTTTAGATCGATATGAACCAAAGCCGAATGCTTGATGAGTCTTCAGCCTCTTCCTTCATAATTCAGTCTCCGAACTCACACCAGGCTTGGAAAGGCTCTGACTTCGTCACGGCCTAGAGATGCCCGAGCTACATACGATGAAAATTGAAAGTTGGATAGTAAGAAAACCAAACTGCCCACATTCTATCCCTCTACACCCAGAGCATCCTTACATCCACGAGATTACAGCAAACGTACGGATAGCTCTCAACCGACATACTAACAGAACGTATTATTCTAACTCAGCACCATGAGATCTAAGATCGCCAATATTTGGGGGATAGCCGTGGCGAAACGACGTTCTTCGAATGTTCCTAGCATTTGGGCACATGGGTTAGTGTTCACGTATGAAGAAACGTAGAACGGGGGCCCTCAAGGCAAGAATAGTAGCCGAAGTTGGTTCACGCGTGGGACTCGGTATGATGCAGTACACGAGTACTGAAGCCGTTCTTACTGCTCTGTTGACGGTGGCGACAAGCTACCGCTGTTTCTTTGACGGTCGGGTTCTTTGAAAGGGAGATCATGGCAAGTGGTCAATTGCAAAGGCACAGTCTAGGAATGAGCGACTCGCATTGATTATACTAGGTAATGACTGGGTTTGCAGCCAGTAAGGGGATTACGGAAGTAAATTCTATGGCTGTAGGGACAGTGTTGAGGAGATGCAGTATAAGGTCCGAAATATTGAATACCACACCGACATGACAAGATCAAGACTCGATTCGTCCCCATGATGAAGCCTGTGTTCTTGCCTGATCTCCGCTTCCTTTCGAGCCATGACCACAAAAAAGCAAACTGACCAAACGACAGACATAACGGTAAAGAATGTGAAGGTCTTGACAGGATCTAGAACTTCCCTTCAAAGCCCTGCGTTTGCGACCAAAGCACCCTCAAGTCCTGCGGCACCCTCTTGTTTCCCTCGGATCTAACCCCTGCTCGTGAGCTTCGGCTAACGATTCATCGGAGGGTCGATGTTTACGGTGCGGCCACAGCCGGTTGGACTAATCTCGGGACCCCTCGTTGGGCGAATCTGGGTTTCCCTTCATGGGCATTCTTGTAGTGGCTCTTCAATTTATCTTTCCGAACGAAACCATTCTCTCCACTGTATTTGCACCCAATCTCTGGGCATGGGAACCGTTTCGGATTCAAGCAGTGCTTGTTTGAGGTGTGGCGGACGAGATCCTCCCAGCGTTTGAAAGATCTCTTGCAATCGGATGAGCAGTTGCACATGTAATGTTCATCGTGGAGAAAATGACCCTTTTCATGGCGTGACCGTGTTTGGAACTGGAAATATCCTAAAGGGCTGGCAAAGGTCTCGACACAACCAGGGACACGACAGGCGATCGTGTCTCTGTTAAAGTAGAATAGGGGGACAAGATGTTCACCCAAATGAAGACAACTCAAACATTCACACTGACCCTTCGAGCTTGTTGTCGATTCCGATATGTCAGTCGACGTATTTTCAAGGTCCGCCGGGTTACAGGACGCAAAAGCCGCTAGTTGCTGTAAATCCCATTGCTCGGACTTGGCCGCTGGGCCCATATCTGACTGATTAGCATCAGGGAGGAATTCTTGATTGTATGATGCCGTTGTAGCAAGAGCTGGTACAATCCTCGAACCTGCGCCGTCGGTCTGGTCTCCATCCAGGGTCGTAAAAGACCATTCTCTGTGGGAAGATTGATGATCATATGGTCTTGCCAACCATGAAGAGCCTGGCTGTGGCAGGACTATCTGATCGTCTGTTAAATGCAAACCATACTGCGCGTTTGGACGTAAGGCGGCGATTGACCACTCGTTGAAAGGCTGACCGAGATGCCTTTGTTGCCAACACGCCCTTCAGTCAGCCAATAAAAAAAAAACCTACCCAACCTCCCCGCCCTGCACCGTATCTGCAGGTGGAGAGTTGAGGAAGGCGTCCCAATCAAAATCGATATCTCCCATGACGGGACTGCGGTGTGGATCCATTGGTTCCGAAAAAGGGCGAGAAAGGCGTTCGAGGGCGGCCAACAAGGGCGATTGTAACGTAGTATGTGTGGTGTGCTGGCGGAGCCCCTGCAGGTCCGACGAGGCTGAGAAACGACTTCGAAAAGCGAAACCAATGAGATGGCAGATTTGGCAGGTTGGCTTTGCGAAAGGGTTTGGAAAAGCAAGTGGGTGATGGGGGGTTTAAGTAGAATTAAGTGGAGGAGGGTGGATGGAAGGAAAAGGGCGGACTTGGGCGATTGGTGTCGGGCTGCACCTAGGATGCGGCCATGGAGCCTTGCAGGATCAGAAATTCGAATGGGGTACTCGATTTTTGAGCCTCTATGACATATGACATATGCGGCATTGCATTTGTCCACACCAGAGTTTGGTATGAGAGCAGCCTCACTTGCTGAGATAATTCAAGATTCTATTCGCAGCTTCCGGATTGACGAAATCTGCTTTCAGCACGCCATTGATTCTCACTCAATTCACCTGTCTTTCCTAGAAGACTCGCGGTAGAATACATGTTCCTAAAGCCAGGGATGAGTTTCAAAGTTTTATAGCAGATATAAGCAGTATAGCACAGGCTGCTACTGCAAAAGTCAATAGTGGCGACATGGGTCGGCACGGCTTCAACATATTATTCAAGTGAGCAAGTACGACTGGATTTGGTCGAGATTCTTTTGTAGCTCAACTACATACACGCGAGTGCTGGCTCTCTTTGACCCACATTCTATCTCAATTACTCGAAATACACTAGCCCATTTGGTCCTCTCATTTGCCCGTTTTTCCTGTGGGTATGTTGAATAATACTGCTGGTTTTCCGTCCTGGAATGCCTTATCGACTCTGAAATAACCCTTTCGCTCAAACTGAATGATGTCGTCCACTTTGAGCGCCGCCACATTGCAATCCGCCCATGCTTCTGTCCGAAACTCGGTGTGCTCATTTAGAAAGTCGTCTACATTGTCATCTTCTTCGATCTTATCCTTCGTAATCAGGTAATCAAAATCGACCAGCTCAACCGGAACAAGCTCTTGTAATTCGATGGCCAGCCAGGTGATCTTTTGTTTCGTCGTCTTGACGTCACCATCTAGGTTGAGTTCCAGGTCCAAGGCCGTCACCTGTTTACGGCCGAGACAATTAAGAGAATGTGAGACTTTGCGTACGAAGGCGTTACCCCAGTTCATAAGAGTAATCTCTTCACCCTCGGTAAAAGCCTGGGCATCGACTTGATCAACGAGTATTGTGTGGCCATATGCGACTGTCTTCATGCCGAGCTCAGGGTTTTTGCCATGCTTAGGCTTTATCAAGGTATGCGGTAGTACGTCATTGCCACTCACTGTAGCTTTGACTGCATTCTCTTTTGTGATGGCAGTATGCCTGGGTGCGACTGGATCGATGTATTTCTTGTTTGTTGCCCAGAAAAGCGTCCAGTCTAGATTAACAATGTTTCTGCTTGGGCCTTGCTTGAGGATGAACTCTCTTAATGCATCAATGGTCATTCCTCGCCGTCGGATACCGCGGATTGTTGGGAATCTTGGATCATCCCAACCCCAGACAATACCTTGTTCGACGAATTTGGTAAGTTTACGCTTAGATAGCAGAGTACGGATGAAGTTCATGCGGGCAAAATCCCAGATATGGACTTTGCGAAGGTTTAGAGCATCCAGCATCCATTGGTACTGTGGATTTCGGTCTCGGTACTCAATCGTCCTCAAGGCATGAGTAACACCTTCCATCGAGTCGACAATTGGGCAGCAGAAGTCATAGGTAGGATAAATTTTCCATTTGTCACCTGTACGGTGGTGCGGCTGGGGATTGCAACGGTATATCACTGGATCACGCATTGCCTTGTTTGGATTGTCAACGGACATTTTGGCTCTGATGCACCACTTCACACCATCTTCTGTGCCCTTTTCCATCTCTTTGAAATGTGATAGATTCTCATCAACGGTGGCATCCCGGCACTTGCTAGCGATTCCGTTCATTCTCTCGTCCCTCATAGTCGTTTGTTCGGTATTGTCGGCATATGCTTTTGCTTCCTTGATCATTCTGATACAGTATTGATAGAGTTCTTCAAAGTAATCACTTGTGTAACTAGTCATGTCAGGACGAATCCCCATCAGCGCGAGGTCCTCAACTATGGCATCCTGGAACTCTTCCTTTTCCTTGGACGGATTCGTATCATCGAATCGACAGATCAGGGTTCCTTTATATTTCTCGTGAGCAAAGTAATCATTGAGTAAAGCTGCTTTTGCGTGACCAATATGTAGGTAACCCCTTTTCCCGTGTTAGCAAATCATGACTGTAAATCTCAATACGTGATTCTTACGATGGTTCGGGGGGGAATCGGGTGACGACGCCTTTCTCAGTATCTGGTAGAGCAATGTCAAAGCTTCCGCCTTCCTTGCTCTTCGCTGCCTTCTTCTCTTGTGCCTCAGCATTCATTGCTTGAAGCGCGCTGGCCATCCAATAATTGGTCTCATCGATGAACTTGAACCATCGGCTGACATTAAGCATGCTACCTTTCTTCACAGCCGCGTAGGCGATCTTATTGCCTCTGATAGCACCCCATACGGCAATGTCTGCAATCGTAAGAGTGTACCCCACAATATACGAGCGGAGCGTCAGATGTGAGTCTAGCTCAAGCAATGGCCCTTCGATGGACTTGAAGTCAGTGGGGCAAAAATTAACAATCCGGCCTAACCATTCTTTGACCTGGGTTGTCATCAGCTCTCTCTACCCGAGGAGTTGAGAGCAAAGTCGCCTACGAGGGCTTCATGTTTTCCTTGAAGTGAAGGATATGCAGCAGTGAGCCCACTAATAGCTTTGTCGAACCCATATAAGGGGGTGTTATCTTTGACCAAAAGCTCAACGGATGCTCCGTCTTTTGATTTGAGAGTCTCAGCTTCCTGAAATTTAATATCAATTGAGGCATTTGGATCAGACTCGTTCACGTAGCTGGCAACAAGCAGTACTGGGACAGTCGTTGCTTGGTTTGCTTTTGAGGCAATACAGAGAGCCGACATGACTGGAGAATCAATCCTTTCGGAGAGATGATTTTGCAAACAGTCTTGATTTTAAGTTGTAAAATAGTTGGTGTGTCATGTTTACGCCAATCGCTCCAGTATGAGAGTCACTAGAATAATTGCTTAGTCATGGCTTGGATTGCTACCTTATTGGTGAACGATGAGTGATACCAAATACCCTTGATCCATTTCAGCTTTCTCATCGATTATGGCGTCCACGATATCTATCCCTAGGCTCTGCGTACAGGCGCATCGATCATCGCTTCATCCCACTTTCTATCTATCTGCCCTACGGAGTTCCGTGTCGCCCGTGATAAAACGACACGCATCGGGTTCCAGCAAGAGCGACTCAAGGTCGAAAGACCCAACAAAGAAGAAACGCAAAGCTAGAGCTAGTTTCTTACAATATGATATAAAAGCTGCTGAGCAGTTTTCACTATGCGATGCCATGCGGTGCGAGACCCGGCTTCGGAACACCTTTAGGATCTGCTGACAATGCTTCGCCTAGATATATTCGCGCTTTTGAAGTTGGCCGATCTGGAAGCTCTCCCAAATATGACCTGGCCGTGAAGCTTCGTACGCTAAAGAACGGGCCTGCAGTACGGAATCGTCTTCAGCTGCCGCACCCAGTCAAGTCTGGCCTCCGAATATGTGTGATCTGCCCTCCAGATAGCCCCATAGCCGCCGCAGCTCTCAAAGCAGGGGCGGTCATGGTAGGCGAAGAAAATGTCTTTGAGGCTGTGAAGGAAGGTCGGATAAATTTTGATCGGTGCCTGTGCCATACGGACAGTACACAAAAGTTGAATAAGTCGGGCGTGGGGAAAATACTGGGACCCAAGGGGCTGATGCCAAGTGCAAAGTTTGGAACAGTGGTCAAGGATGTTCGCACAAGCGTGCGAAGCTTAGCTGGAGGTAGCGAATACAGAGAAAAGCTTGGGGTTATCCGAATGGCTGTGGGGCAATTGGGGTTCTCACCTGAGGAGATGCAAAGCAATATCAAGGCTTTTATGGCCGAGGTGAAGAATGATATTGCTAGGCTAAGTGATAAGATTGGTAAGGAGATACATGAGGTTGTAAGTGGTATCTGCAGAAGCTTTCTTTCTATATTCGCCGCTGAAAGCAATCAGGTCCTGAGCTCCACCCATGCTCCAGGTTTCAGTCTCAATGGAGACTTTAGGAGCCCATCGTCGCCGCCAACGCGCGATTTGACCGTACTGTAAATCATAATCAAGACCCATAAGCACAGTTCGTTCTTGGCTTGGAGTGCCGATGATGTTTTCATAAAATCCTCATGGCAGGCACGCCAATGGTTTTCTACACGACTCTACTGAAATTAGAACCTCGTCTCTCTTATGACTTTCATAGCCTCTACAGGCTCGCCCATATCCCTATAGATGGCTAAGATTTTCATCAAATGGTCTTTGTCCTTCTCACTTGTTTTGTTTACCTGCTTCAGCGCGCTGCTCAAGTCTAACAATACCGTTTGTTTCAATCTCAAGACCCGCTCTTCCTGTTTTGCTAGGAATGGATGACCAGAACCGATCCTCGCCGTTAATCGCTTGATATATGAATACTGCTGCGTATGCCGACGTAAGCGCGCAATTGACATGCCACTAGACTCTCTATCGTCACTTTCCTCGTCGCTGTCGCTAGGCTCGGGGTCCATTGTATCCGGCGGATCGCCAGTCTGGATTTGCCTGTCAGACACTACCATCAACCTTCCCTCCAGCTCCTCTAGCCTCTGGTCGACTTCCAACAACGTCCTGCCAACCTGCACATCTTCCCGGATCCTTTTCCTTTCCTCCAACAACCCCTCAACCTCAAGTTTCCTCCCCTCAATCTCGCCTTTCAAGCCCTCAACGTCTCTCTTAACTCCAAGTAGCCCCAACCTGACTTCCTCAACCTTCTCCTCCCCGCCATGTAAACTACTACCTAGAGACAGGAAGTCCTGATAGTTTTCGTTGACGAGATCTAGAAGTTCTTTGTTGAGCTCTTGGCTACGTGTCCGAAGCTCGGTCCGAAGATCTTCAAGGGTTTGATGGCGGTTGCGGAGACTCGAGAGGAAGGTAGTAGGGTCGAAGTCTGGGGTTAAGAAAGAGGCGCGGGTAAGGGGTTTCGGGTAGGGGAGGTTGTCCTCGTCGGAGCCTGAGGAGTCGGAGCCTCCGAACTGAGCAATTGGTTAGTGGCTAGAAGAAATACGCATTTCTGAGCTTACGTAGAATCTGTTCGTCATGAGTGCTTGTTGTTGATTGGTGAATGAGCTGGGTCCATTATTCTGTGTTTGCAGCCTTGCCTGCGGGGCCGGGAACTTTCTATCACCACAAGCTCATCATCCACCATGCAACGGTCTTGATAGACATTGCACGCCACCCATTATCTACAGCCAAATCACAAGAATCGATTACTTTCTATCTGGAACCAGACTTCACCATACGGAGTACACCTCAGCATGGCTTCTCCTCCCTACCGCTCCCCTGCAACATCCCCCCCCTACCCCCACCACATCCCCCTCCCAAACCCAAAGAAACGCCCATCCCTCTCACTAGGCTCCCATCCACCACCCAGCAAACGGCGCAAACCTTCCTCTCTCGCTGCCTCTACACCTAATAGCTCGCATCCCCTTCGCCAAACCTCATTTCCACCGGAAGGCTCTGCTATCGACAATGGCGCTCGAAGTCCAAGCGTTGAGAGCGATGTCACCGGTGTCACTGGCGTGACTGGGGACAGGAGTGTGAGTGTTGTGACGGCTGGCAGAGCGGCTAAGGGGAAAGGGAAGAGGAAGAGAGGCGATGATGGGGAGAGTGTGAAGATGGGGAAAGATGGGAAGGGTACGGAGCTTGCTGCTGATGAGGCGGCGGAGGAGGAGGAAGAGGAGGAGGAAGGAGATGAGGGCGTGGAGGGCGAGGAGAAGGTAGATAAGGAGCAGGAGCGGAGAAACTTGGCGTACGTATCTCCCCACTCCTCCAACTGAACAGCGATAGCCTACCATACTATGCACGAAGTGACGTACTAACCCCTCCAGCGTCCTCGTCGAAGCCTTCAACTCCGACCAAGCCGACCGCTACGACCTCTTCCGCCGCGTAAAACTCAAGAAAGAAACCGTCCGCAAAATCGTCAACCAAACCCTCTCCCAATCCGTTCCCCCAAGCGTCATCACGAGCATCAACGCCTACACCAAGATCTTCATCGGGAATCTCATCGAGCGCGCCAGGGACGTGCAGGAGCAGTATGCTGCCGCTCTCCCATCACCTCCAGACGAGTCAGTGCCTTCGCAATTAAAGACGCCAGCAGATATGAACCCCTTTCGACAACCCGACCCCTCCCCTACCGACATTGACACCAATCCCTTCGCCCAGCTAAAAGAGTACGCCTTCCCTGAATCGCCCCTTCAACCCTCCCAGCCCGACGAAAGCCCCAAGAATCGCAGGAAAAAGAAAACCCAAGAAGACCTAGGCCCGCTCCTGCCCGACCATCTCCGGGAAGCGCTGAGGAGGTACAAAAGAGCGGGAGAGGGGGGAGGCGTGGGAATGGGTGCGCAGAGTTTGGTGGGGATGGGGATGCCGGGGGTGGGAAGTGCCAGGGTGGGGGGAAGGAGGCTGTTTAAGTAGGGTTGTCTTGGTGTGAAGGGAGAGGAGGAGCGGGTTTTAAAGGGGTGATGGGAGATGGGAGATGGTGTTGCTGGTTTTCTAGCCGTGGCTTGGAGAAGTCGCATCCTTAGCTTGGAGGAGCGATTGGGGTTTTAGGACTGCCATGTGTGTCGCGACTTGGCGTCGATGCATTCAGACGGTTGTGATGACTGAATACTCGAAAGGAAACAAAGCTCCCTTTGATTGAGCGCTAACCGCCGGATTGATGCATGTATCATATCATACAGTAACCCTCCCTTTACCCCTCTGAAACCACATTCCCCCCTCACCATATCCCGGACCTGCACCTCACTCCCTCCCAAATCTCCGATCGAAAAACTTCAGCACCCCCATTACACTCGCCGCCTCGACCTCAAACGCCGTCAGCCCTTCCACACTCCTCTCCTCCCTTCCCAATTGCCCGCTCACACTGGCGCTCCCTCCTGGGATGGTTTTTAGCTCCGGTATCCACGCCCCTGGTTCTTGGGATGCCTGGTCGAACGCGGGGTGGCGGGAGAGGGTTCGGTACGCGTCGGCGCAGGAGAGGGTGGGGCCGGTAATTCCTTGCGTTGTAGGCGCAGCAGTGGGGTTGGAGGGGAAATTTGAGGGGCCAGCGTGGGATGAGGTGGGGTTTTCAAGGGTAAAGTTTGTGGAGGGTGGGAGTTGGGAGGTGGGGAGGGGGCGTGTAGCGGCAAGGGATTTGCAGAAGAGCGTGCTCGAGGAGGAAGACTGGCATTGGGCACAGGTGCCGGGGCCGTTGATGCAGGTATTTGATGTTAAATTCGTGGAGGATGGCTGGGAGAATGCGGGCTGGGTCTTCTGGTAAGGATCTTGCTTGTTGGCGGCGTCGGCGGCCATCTCAGCGCAGATGCAGGGGGTACCGTCTGTGCAGAAACCGCAGGAATCATCTGGCATGGCTGGCGCGGGCATTGATGAGGTGGATGTAGTGGTTGTAAGGGTAGAAGGCTGGGGTGCGGAAATTTGAGTAGTAAAATCGATCTCCGTGGCTTCGGTCTCGGTCTCTGTGCTCGTAGTATAGCGAGAACGTTTGCTGTCGGTAGTGGAGAAAGGAGAATGAGAACGTTTGTAGGAGGTGGAGGACACGTCCGGGAGAATGCTACTCATTTCCAAGGCTTGAGCGATGCATTCGCAATGGGAGTCTTTGGTGCATTTGCCGCATGACATGGCAGCTAGGACTTCCATGCATTCACAGCGGGTGTCTTTGCTGCATTTTCCGCAGCCCATGGGTACGTCTTTTGAGAAGGGCTCCGGTGGTTGTAGGCTGTCTTGGGTTCCCGACGCGTTGATCCGAGTGTAGTCCTTGGTTGTACGAGGTGGCAGCGGTACAGCATCGGTGCTGCTAGTCTGGGGGCTTCTCAAGAGATGTAGTTCGTTTTCGGCATTCTTCCGTAACTGTTGTTCTTTGCTAAAATCTAATTCGAGTTTCTGATACCTCTCACGCCATGAGACCAGTAGATGGTTGTAGTTTTCCACGTCAGCTTCAAGCTGATTTATGCGGCTTCGTAATTCCTCCTGCTCTTTCTTATCCTCTTCTTCCATCTGCTTCATCTGCTCCTCCAGTTCTCCTACTCTCGCAGCTCTCCTCTCCCTGAACGCTCGCTGTGCCGCTCTGTTCTGAGCCTTCCGCTTTGTCGGAGGAGTATCGGCAGCAGGCTTGCGCCCAGGTTTCGGACGAGGTGGGATGATCCATTCTTTGTTCGTGAAGATTGACGGTGTTGGCAGGGCGCCTGGCATTGGTGCCAGAGGCTTATGCATTGTGGACGAGGCCGCTGGAACTAGAGTTTGCGGAGATGCGGCGGACATGGGCGATGAGGTGCTCGAGGATGACATGTTCGCCAAATTGCTGGTGTCACTTTATCATGTCGATACAACAACTCTGGAACATGAACAATTATCTATTACAGGAATCAGGGCGATGAAGCGTGGTTGAAGAGTGGTGCCTGTGTGTGGGTGCAATATGGACAATCTGATAAGATTGTAAGGACTATTCCTAGCGTCAAAACCTTAAACGGAGTTGCTGGAACCCCTAGACTGTCTGTCCCTGGGACCAATTATACTCGAGTACTTCCTAAATTTTTCCAAACGAGTCATCTACTCGTACACCACTCCTTCAAGTGTGACTTAAGAGTGCCTACTGAGGTACATTGGGGTCAGGTATAGTTCGTAGGTGGAGGCACGATTGATTGACGGCGCGCTTGAATTTTCTAAATTTTTCATTACATAGCTACGTTTCGACCAATCTCTTCTCTAGACTCGTCTTTTTCGTACTCTACACGGCTATGGCTTCGCTGTTACCATCACACGAGGGTCTGCTGCCATACTGGCTCCTCCTTGTACTTCGCACTTTTCCCTCCTGATAAACCGTCGACTGACACCTTTTTCAGATATCTTCGCTGTCAGTCTTCAACACAATGCAATGCTACCGCACCAGATCGCACGCTCTCCGCACCTACTCCGGCCCGGCCTCAGCTGCCCAGGTTACCGATTTCGGCGCTCGGATGTTTGGTACCTGGACGTTTCTCTCCTGCGTGATCCGCCTATATGCAGCCTACAAGATCAACGTAAGGGAGGTGTATGTGCTAGCGCTGTGGACATACGTTATTGCGTTAGGTCATTTTGGGGCCGAGTGGTTGGTGTACAAAACCATGATAGCTGGGAAAGGGTTACTGCCTGTGGCGTTGGTGCCAGTGATTAGTCTGACCTGGATGCTTATCCAGTGGGACTTTTATACTAAGTAGTGGGCCAAGCTGCGAGGATATTCTGTCGGCAGCGCAATTTGTTGTTGTGTGCTTGATAGCTTTCTGGTCGTTCATAACAGCGGCTGCTTGGTCAAATTCTGCTCCTGAGTTAACTTAACATGATCGAACATATTATGTATGCTGTAATTATTTGTATAACCTTTTACAGATGTACGCGACGGCGTTGCCAAATTGTTTGGAAAAGACTGTCTCTCAGGCTCGCATAGTCACACATTCTCCCATGACCCCAGCGGTAGCCCTCAATTGGTGAAGCATCTCCATATTATTCGGAATCGAAGTTCGAGAGCCCTGAGCCCACCAATCGTTGCAGAAACATTTAGCCAGCCAGGGCGAGAAAATAGAAAATCACCGAACGGAGACCCCAGTCCTGGAAGAATAATCGCGATGGTCCGGAGCAATGTCGCTCTCAGCTCCATGGAAACCCACAGCAATACGAAAGGCAGATCGAGGCCCATCAGACGAACCAGTGGACGGCCGGATCGGTCACAACAAAGACCAGGTTTTAGGCAAGCGCGTGGACATCATCAGGAATCAATCCTGTGCTACTGATGCCGCGTCCTAGGAGCCTACGATGGGACGCAACAATGAAAGAAATTTCCAATGGTGTAATCAAGTAAGAACAGCATCTGTAGCTAGTCCTGGCGAGTCTGAGTTCCTGGGTTGGTGGCATTGAAATGGCTAGATCCGATATATGACCGGTCCTTGTAGAAGCTGAGAGAGTCCAAGCGCGATACTGAGAGCTGCTTGTGGGTAGAATAGAACCATGGCTACAACCTGATCAGTGATGAAATCCTGTTTAGATCTTCCCATCGATAGCTGCTGGTGATTACTCATTGCAACTATGTCGTGGCTCCACGGGTGGGACTACGGAACTCAGGCATTTCATCGTAGATGGCTTGATTGCATTGTCGCACCTAAGTCGATCATGGAAATCCGTAGGAAGAGTGAAGCTTCCCATCTTTCAACCCCTCGGTTAGCAGAGTGATATATAGCTCAAGTACATGTTCTAGATAGGTTCGTAGCGGAGTTAGGTTTCACGAGAAGGCTTATGTATCGACAAGGCTATCAACAAAGTTCGGAAACCTCCTTCGTTACCGCCGAAAACTTCCACCCTCATATGTGCGCCAACCGATGAGACTGCTTGACGCCTTACTTACGTCGTAGGTTCGTTCCATGATTGAGCCCTAGTCGTGGTCGACGCAAGGATCATCGCAACTGACCAGGCAGTACAGAAACATTCTGCCTCGTAACAGCTCTACTTCGCTTGCATCGAATACGTACCAGATCAGTGCGGTTATAGTTTGCCGTGGTTTGATGACTTCTGCCTGCTTTGTTTCCCATACAAAGTAGTAGTCACACAAGATGCATCCAGAAGGATGCCGTGCACAGCATATGGTATCTAAATCCCTCGAAAGGTCGAATATTGATGAGACTTCACAAATGTCGGCCATTTAAGATAGATGACTGGTTTCATTGATGCTGGTACTGTAAGAATCCCCTAGGACTCGATTTGTGATCAGAGATGGTCATCGATTTATCAGTAATTCTGTTTCTACTGTCAGAGGTTCTCTATTTGGGATTGGATCCCATGCCGGATGAGGCCCGCTATTGGGGCTACGTACTTATCGTTTTGTCCTCTTTCGTCCCAATCTCTGGTTTTTAGTAATGGCTGCTAGGCAGAATTTAGGCTCCGTTCTTGTCGTTTGTGGTTGTGGATTTCTTGGTCATAGGATTGTTGCTCAATTACTAATTGATTCGGACGCAACTACCAAGATCTCTGTCTTAGACCTCAAAATTGATCGTAATTGGAATCCCAATGTTTCGTATCATGCTGGCGATATATCCTCCAAAAGCAATGTTCAGTCCATCTTCAACCAAATCCGGCCTCAAATTGTCATCCACACAGCATCCCCTCCGCCATTCGCTCATAACATGGATTTTCTCATGCGAGTCAATGTCGAGGGCACACGTAATCTCCTAGTATCCGCGCAAGAAGTAGGTAGCGTCGTGGCATTCGTGTACACCTCCAGTGCTTCTATCATTCACGACTCCGTGAGTGACCTCGTTGACGCGGGTGAGAGCTTCCTGGTTCTCTACATGCCAGTCCAACGAGTACCTTACAGTCACACCAAAGCCTTGGTGGAAGATCTCGTACTTAGTGCCAACCGTAAGAATAGCGATATGCTGACAGTTTCACTGCGCCCTTCGGGTCTGTTTGGCGAAGGTGACCCTATGACAGTGCGGCCAATGGTGGATTCGGCAGCCTCGGGAAAGTACAAGTACCAAGTTGGCGATGGCAGCAATCTCTTCGACTGGACCTACGTCAAGAATGGGCATCAAGTATAGCACAATGACGAGGACGTATCGTATCGACAAAGCGAAGAAACGGCTGCAGTACAAGTCGCTTGTGGGCATGGAGGAGGCAACAAGGAAATCGGGAGAGTCGTTTGCGAGTGACTCAAAAAAGACTGAATGATTGATTGACTACATGATGGAAATTAGATATTGAGAAAGCTTGCAACTTTGACAAAGGAACTCATAACTATGAACTCCCTATATTGCAGACTGCTAACCCAATACCCCCTCCGCAGTCCCGCAAGATTCTAGGTCTCGGTGATAACCAAGATGATACTGATCCCACTTTCTGAGAGCAACTAAGGTACGACATGAAGCTGACCAAGCCAATAAGAAGGTCTCCTCGTCTTTTGCGAGGGGTGTGGTAAGGATCCCGCACCCCAAAATGGCGTTGCTTATTCGTGAGCGCCATGCCTAGCTGAGGTTTTGGTTTCACTTGGGCAGTTGCTCGTCTGACTGGGACCGGTGCTCGTTTGCTCGGACAGGTACAACAGAGCTTTGATAGTTAGAACGCTTTCTTCAGGGTTTTTCGAGGGAGGACTTGCGATGGTTCCTGATCACAAGCCTCGATACACTCCCTCCTAACCTTAGCGATCCCCCCTCTCAAGGCCAAGATCACCTCTAAACTAAAACATTAAAAACCCAACTGCCATCCAACCCTTCCTTCAAAATAGCCCGGACAAACCCCCACCCCGACCTTCAATAACCCACCAACATTGGTACCAAAGCTACCTCAACAACACTACGGCTTTGAACACGGAACACTCTAGCACTACTTCAATGAGATTCTAGGAAGATAACAGTGTACGGTCTAACGTAAAGCTAAAGGTCTAGGGGACAAGTATCTTCGTTCAGGAATGGAGATAGTGAAGAATGTAGCAGATGTAGGAGAGAAATGGGTGTCATGAAGGTACCTTTATGGAGTACTATAGGATCGGCGAACTAGCACAGATAAAGAACAAATGAGGACAAACAGATCTGTAGACGATCCTTTTCAATTTCGCAGCTCGCTTCACATAACAGCGAAACCCCCTCCCCGGGTCCAGTGTATACCTCACCTCATCAAAAAAGTCTCGAAGTTAACCAATGAGAGAGAAACGCTGCCTTGTTACAGTACTAAACCTCGTTGCGAGTTCCTAAGAAGAGTGTCTTGATCAAGTTCCGATTTTCTAAAGTAAGCCGTTCCGTACCTGAATGATCCGGGAGGTATGGAGATGTCCACGCTTTTGAGCCGGGGTGAAGGTCCGTTTGTGGTTTGTGTTGTATGTTTGGGATGAATGTTTGAGTTGGCTTCTGATGGGATGGGAGGATTGTTTGAGTTGGTGATGATCTGGTCAAGCGATGTGCGGTATATGTGTTTGTTTTTTGTCTTCTGTTTTTTTTTCGCCCTGGATTGCAGATTAGATGTTCTAGGGTTGGGAGGATGGTGGGAAGCTAGAGATTGGGTTTTGGGTGCTTGGGATGGGGGTCTGGGCTGGTATGCGTGTGGAGGAAATGTTTTGGTGATGAGAGGGAAAGGTAATCGCGTCTATTTTATAAAGGGAGAGAAGAACACTTTAAACCTAATATGTTTACTTACCTGCCTAAGAAAATCCTCCTTGAGTGCCACCACTTACTCCAAAACATCTGCGTTCCCCTTAGTGTCGACTGCAGTTCGCGGCTTCACCGTCACAAGGACGTCTTGCCCCTTGATGGGACCCATGACGCCCAAGCTCGGCTTCTTTCGATCTAACACCGGGAACGCTTGCTCTCCACCGCCTGCCACCGGAGGTAACGCAACATCGAAGCGGTGCAGTACCAGGGCAATAAAGGTGTAGATCTCGGACCGTGCAACGAAACGGCCGGGGCACATGGTCGATCCTCCACCGAATGGCTTGTAGCTCTTGCTTATCGCCAACCCCTTGTTCTTCAGGAATCTCTTTGCGTCAAATTCCTCCGCGTCATTCCCAAAGAATTCCTGGTTAAGGTGCATTTGACGAAAGGGACTTAATATCTTCATACCTTTGCGGAGATGCTTTCCACCAATGATGACGGGGGTTTCGACGTCGCGGATCATGGCTGCGGAGTTGTTGAGGCGGAGGAGTTCGTGGTAGAGTGATGTGAGGTGGGGGGTTAACGTGAGGAGGTAGGAAAGATTGATTTTGTCCTTGGAGAATGCGGGGGCTATTTCGGTTTGCATAGTTTGGAGGAGGGAGGGAGAGTGGAAGATGTGAGCGAGGATCCAGAATGTGAGTTTGTGCGCGTTTGTGCTGCTGCTGTTGTGGTAGAATGTTAAAATGGGGTTTTTACAGGAATCGGTGTCTGAAGGGTTGACGATCGAGGGGATAGAGAATATTTACTTACACCCAAAAAACAACCATCAGCATAGCCGCAATATCCCTCTCCCCGATCCCAATATTCCTCTACTCTTTCCCCAGCATCTTGACCAACCAGCACGCATCTTCTGTCTTTTCCAGCGGCAATTTTAAGAACTCTACCACAACATCCAAGATCTTATCCTTGACAGCATGTGCATCCTTGGATAGGAAACGCGGAAGCTGATACGTAAGCTTCCAGCTCTCATCGCCAAAGTCGTAGAAGTATTGGAGGAAATTGGGATCGATATCCAGGAGCGCGTCTCCGAAAATGGCTCTTGTGGTGGCTTTGACGATGACTTCGCGGCACCAGTCGGATAAGGAGAGGGTTCTCTCATGAGGTATGATCCGGTTGATGGTCGAGGTTGCGCCGGGTCCAGATGAAAGATGGTCCCATTGCAGCGAATCATCGATGTACCGCAGGATCTTCCCTTGAAAAACATCAAATTGCTCTCCAGGATGTAGTTGTCCCTTATATAAATCACTCTGGTAATGGGTAAAGCACTTATACAGCGGGTTCTCATTCTGCAGCATTGAGGTCGACTTTTCCTTGGCAGCAAAACTTCGAGGATCTTGAAACATCTTCCTCATACCGACAGGAGATACACCTAGCTGGTTAAAGAAATCTCGAACAAAGGCATCGTGGTATAAAGTGGGAATTTTGTAAGCGTCGGCAACTTCTTGAGGGTGTGTCAGGACGACCATGTCTTTGCCTGCTACAGTGACAGAAAAAGGACCGGGGGTGTTTCGGAAATAAAAACTGGACGAGCAATGGCTGTGAGAAATAGGGTGTTGATTTACGGTGGCTGGTTTCTCACCGTCCATGGCTTAATACTGCGTCGGCATCTCTGAAGAAGGATATTGCGTGACCTATGGCCCTGAGATCAGTCCTTCGGCAATGCTTTAATCGGGGATCCAAAGCGCTGAGAGAGTTACCAATGTCTATTGCTGAAGTCAGAATACATATCTTTTTTGAAGACGATATAGGCTTACATCGTATCCAGTATGGAAGCCGCTTTGGCTCATTCGGACGTAAAACTGGGAGGATTGCGAAAGTCCATAGCCGCCACAGTAGAAGAGATGCGATGGCGCAGATAAGAACATATGAAGCTACACGACCGATAAGATGCTGAACGAGGGCCAGGATCGGAGTAACGGTAGCTGTATTTGCTTGAGACATGCTTTCACAAGCGAAACAGTCGATTTTGCTAGAGAGTCTCGTCGAGGTCAAGATCAAAGTGCAATTTAGCCGCCTACAAGAAAGATTGGTATGAAATCGAACCTAATGCGGGCATTGCGATTTTTAGATGTTGGAAAGATGAGGCTTAGGCAAAGTGTGAATGTCTTACGGGAAGACACGCAGTTTATTGCGCAGAGAGTGGAGGTTGTAGCTGGTTTATGGCGATCAAGTCATATAAGCTCCGCTGTACCTCGAGGTTGCAGCAAAACTAAATCTATTCCAACGATGGCTGCCACTCGTGACATTGACATACTGTAGCTCCCGTGATGAGGAGCCCAATGGTGTCACAATAACAATGAGAGTCCGTAACTTCTTCTCATAAGCAGAACAGGTAAAGCTTTCGGAAAGTTTAGGGAGGATTGTTCGAATGAGTCTCTGGCGATTGCTAAAACCTCCTAGGTGTACAGTGCCCCACCACTCATTTCGCTCTTCATTAAGATATAGTAGCTTAAGAAGCTTAAGATACAACAGACAATCGAGATATTATGTTAGTCGTTCAAATAAGTAACTGGCAGGGCTCACCATGGCTTGTAACTGTAGACAACCCTATTCTAACAATCAAGCGCGCCAATCGGATTTCTCAAAGTCACAGCCAAGTTAAAATCCGAGGCTCAAAATCTGTATACCTATGGGTTTTGGACTATGATACACACATATATCGACAGCTAAGAAACGAACAGTTGAACCTCAGCTTAATATTCTATAATCATTCCCTTCTCGTCCTCTTTTGTTGTGATTTATCGAATTGCTCTTGAGCAATTTCCCGCCGTCTCTTTTCTTCGTACTTTTTTGCACGCCTCAATTCTTCAGAACTTCGTCCTCGTGTCTTTTTCGCGTCCTGATCTATGGCCAAAGCGCCTTTGGCGCTTGTCACAGCCTGTCCAGCTGCGCCCTTGATGTCGGCTATCGCACCTCCTATTATTCCCTTCTTTTCCGGAAGAGAAGCTGTCTTGGCCGGAGGCTGGTAGGTATTCATTGTGCCGGTATACGGCGTTCTGGGTGGGGATTTGGTAGAAGGTGGCGGAAGGGGCTGAAGACCGAGATATTGCCGTAACCAAGGCTGCCGCAGGAGCCATGATTGTGAAAGAGAGAGCACAGCGGTGGTAAAGAAGGTGACTTGCATGCATCCCGGCCAGAAGAGCATGACAGTTCCCGTCATGGCGGGAAATACATAAATGAGCATCTTGTGCATTACTGGGGCCATTGCGGCGGCGGAGCCTAGTTCTCCTCCTTTCTGTAGGGCAAATGTTAAAACAGTTCATCCATGGTTCACTGGAAATAGCCTACCTTAAAAGTATAGTGAAACGCGCCAGCAGTGACGATTGGTAGAATAAATAAAGGATCCGAAAGTGTAAGGTCCTGCAACCATAAAAGCCCTTGAGTATCCAGTCCAGGCACTGGTAGGTCCGCCATGCCACGCATGAGTCTAAAAGTCCCAAAGCCCAGGGGGATTTGCAGCATGGGTACTGCCAATCTCCAAAGTTGAACGCCTGCGGATCGATACATATCCTGGATCTCAGCAGTGGCAGCCAACATTGCTTGCCGGTCTCTTGCCGCTTTTGCAGCTGAGATGCGAGCCTGGATAGGCTTGACAAGCGGTGTAATTATGGCCAGTCGTGCGGAGGTATCGGAAGCATTGACATAAGCTTTGAACATGACCAAGCGGACAAAGACGGCAGTTAGGACAATCGAAGCCCACCATGGCGTTCCAGTCCATACGTGGACGTGTTCCAGAAGGGTTTCGACAAAGGCAGTCGGGCCCCACCCGTAGTCAAGCCCCAGGTCTTTGAGATAGCCAATATGTTCTGTTACTGAAGAAAAGTCGGAGGTTGTAACGCTGTCGAGGGAAGTATTGAAACCGTCTTGAGGAACTGCAATGGGTTCGACGTTGGTAACTGGTGTAGGATCGGGTATGCTTGAGGCGAGGCGGACGAAAGGGGACTGTATCAAAGGACTCCTGGCAATACTCGGCGCCCGCCAGGGATTCGAGGATCTTGAGAGGAGATGCGTGCGGAGGATAGATCGTCGGGGAGCTATAGCAATGTTCGAAGAAAACTGCATAGCATTTAGCATAGCTGTGAGGACAGCGGGAGGAACAAGAGGATGCCTACACCTCTGCATAAGGTTGGCACTTCCTTCGACTGCTTCGTTTTGATAAGTAGAAAGGGAAATGGCCTTCCAAGACCTCTTGAAGGGATCATAATATTGAAGTCTGGACCATCATCTGAGATGGTTGACTACCTTACATAGAGTATCCCAAGCGGGCGTGCTGCGGAGAGCTTTCCGCACTTTTAGACATTTTTAGCTCACCCACAATCGACATTTTAAGAAAGGTTCAGTTGATGCGCTTAAGTGGCTGTTATACGAGTGTATTATCTAGTAGCTTCAGGTTATACTTCGGCAGTAGTACGTGATAGTGGAGAATTGGATGATCTTTACGCTCATCTACATGCTTCACCCATGGGCCGCTGCGGAAACCTCCAACTCAATCTCCTCAGAACTCCTATGGGTTGAGCAACTGGAAATTCGAGATACAAGAAGTACCAATAGCAAACATTCACCCTCCCCAGCAAGGTCATGACCATAGACGATTGAAGTTGATGAGAATGTCGTACATTCATGTAAACGTTGCTCTGTTTGTTTGATTGTTTGCTGACGGATTTTGAAATGAAATATGTATTCCTGTGTATAGGAACTCTACCTGGAAGACCTACTGCATATTGGTATAGAGAGCTCAATATCCATCCTTTTAATCCGGCTGCGTTACATACTATAAATGTTTTGCGACAGGAATCATAGAAGCAACAACCAAGATGGGATATGTGGTGGTCTCTTTGGTTTCTTGATGGCCTTGTCACGATGGCGTAGTGATTTGTTGTTTAATCTGAGATTTGAACGAACTTTGAGACGTTCCTTGTATGAAAACGATTGTAGAATACAGGAAGGAAGACTGAAGTCTGAACCCCTGATCAACAACTTTCGGACGCGACTCGACAACTTATCGAGGCTGCCTGCCAATCTGGAACAGCGACCATGTCTAACTCAAGCTGGCAAAAGAGGTTGAAATGTGAGTAGATAGGAAAGATAGTTGGAATTGTGTAAAAGACTATCTGGTTTTCTAATTGTGCACTTCTGCGGATCCCTCGATCAACGACTAAACTTCCGATATTGAATGCGACTTACCAGTGTAATTGCAATGGACTGAGCGAGGAATTATCCCTTCGAGAAGATATTACCGAAGGTGATTGTTTTGCCTACCGCTCAGGCTTTGGACTTGCAATCTTATTACTCGTCCCCATGCAAATCAAGATGCTATGCCTAGATATGCAAGACCAGTTATTCTACTTCCAGATTGACTTGATAAATTCATAGCTTGCCCTAAACCAAAAGCCTTGGAGACGAGGACTGAATAGACAATGCTCTCAGATGGTAGTTTCACTGGCAATGGCCGATTCGAAGCCACGAACGACGACTATATGCTAGACGAGAAACAAAAGACGATAACACTCTTTAAAGTCTATTGACAAGGAAAGTCTGTAAAACCTTAAGAACATTCCGACTGAAGTTCACAACCTTGAACTTACAAAGGCGCTGAGAAGAGACTTCAAGAGCAACCGAGTCAAACAACACCCGAAGCAGCAATATATATTAAACGATTGAAGCTGGGTCATTGATATTGATGGCGGAGTAAGACAGAATTCGCGTGAGGGAATAACAGATGCGGCTGGGAATGGCAAGCCGAAGTTTAAGAGTGAGAGAAATGAAGAGAACGACGCGTCCTTGACGAACAACGGCTATAAAGTCATTCCATGCTCATTCTATTATTTTCGTAGAAATCGTCCAGGAATGGCAATGCCATGCGTTCGAACCATTAAGGACTTTTCGCAGAGGTTGCAAAAGAAGCTTAGGATGAGAAAATCGTGAAACTCATAACAACGCTGGCCCGTATTAATTTGGCGACCTTAAGCCTTATCTATACGAGCTGATTGTCGATCGAGTATTGCGCAAGCCCCAATTTGGGGCACCCATCTCACGCAGCCACGCAGCCACGCAGCCACGCAGCCAAGCAGCTATGATATTGCTGATAACAGCCCACACGCCTTGACCGATGCTGTACAATGCCTATATAGATTCTGTGTTTCGCTTTTCCAACGCCAGCGGCTCGTAATTGGGACGCACTTCGCCATCTATGAGATCCTGCATCTCAAGCCCCCTTCTGTACAACTGATGGCCTGCGTGACACAGCAATATGATATTGGAAGATGTGTAATCTGTCATTCCAGAGATGTCAGATCGTCCAGCTCCCCATCCCTTCGTCTTCTTTCTATAGGATCATCCCGTAGTTCAATGCCCGGGCCCATCGATCTAGAGGTACGTCCACTTGGAAAGATCTAGGTCATACCACAACCTTATTAGTTGCCTGTTGAATACAAGGACGTATATTTTGCGGGGCTTAGGAAGCTACGCATCTGTCTCAAGGCTTCTGCATGCCAATTGGAAGATGTTCACCGCTAAGATGGAGAAATATACCTTTGTCCCTGACCACCCTAGTCTGAAGGCCGCTTCATGGGCGAAGAGTTCTCCAAAGCCTAGCATAAGGCCGTTTACAAATGGTAACAGCAGATTGATTGCTGCTCCTCGTAATAGACCCCATATCGTTGGGGGTGAGTACAAGATCAGGGGCGAGCTTGAGGAGGATGGCGGTGAAGGGGAGAGCTCATTGTTTGCGGACGAATAATTTTCGCTGTCGGAGCGAATGGTCATAGAGGATCCGGTCAAGTCCTGGGGATGGTCCGGGAGCTCAGAACCCATGTTGCTCGTAGAAAATTCAAGTGCAATGGTGGACAGCTTGTCATCGATTCATCTTTTGGATGTGCGATTGAGATGGTGGAGGAAAATCGGAGCCGGGGATGTTGAAGCTTGGACCCGGAAGTGACGTTGGCCGAGGTGACTGCGACTTGAGTCTGCGAGTCTCAGGAAATCATCTTCGACTACAACAACGCCTGAACTCACTAACTACCCTGATCTTCGAAAGCTCAGCAGAAATACATCTATTACCAGCTTCACACTAATCTAAAAGATGGAGGCCGAGCAAGGCGCTCATGATACTCTCATCGCACAACTCACCAACTTAACGGGTATTGCACCCCATGAAGTAAGCTCGCTCTCCTACAGAAACGCTGGCATTAACCAAGCCGCACACTGAAAGTTTTCGCAGGCCCAGCAGTACCTTGAAGCAAATCACTGGGACTTACCTGGTGCCGCTGCCGAATACTATGCGTCGCAGGAAGAGGGTGATTCAACAAACAACGCGGCTCTATCGACAGACGACCACGTGGAGCTTGATTCAGACTCAGATGATGCTCTGCCTGACGCTCCGTCAGGTCTAGGTAGAGGACGCACACTGGGCAGTGACTCTGTTCCTCAACCGATTCCCACAACCTCTAGCATGCCCCCACCGCCACCAGCGGGCTCAAAGCAGCCGTCAAAGAAGTTATTTGCTACCTTGGGTGATCTAGGTGGAGGCTCAGCTGGTGGGCATGCAGGTCACGGCCACGATGACGAAGATGATGGCGAGGATGATGAGAACCATGACCTGTTTGCTGGAGGAGAAAAATCCGCGCTGGCCGTGCAAAACCCTGATGATCTAAAGCGCAAGATCATTGAGAGAGCAAAGAAGTGGGCTCTCTGCGGCTGGATAAGTAGGAACTTAGGCTAATAGGATACTAGAGATGCCGCCAAAGCAGGCGGTAGCAGCGAACCAACACCACGAACTTCACGCTTCAGTGGTACTGCGCGAACCCTCGGCGGCGACGATACTCCGAGCCAAGTCATCGAAGATCCCACAGCAAATGTCCCACGCCGAGCACCTCGAGTCGAGCGCCGTCTCCACTTCTGGGAAGATGGGTTTTCAGTTGATGACGGCCCACTATACCGCTCAGATGATCCCGCAAACGCACAGATTCTCCAAATGATCAGAGCAGGCCGTGCGCCAATGGCAATCATGAACGTAGAGAAGAGTCAAGAGGTAGAAGTCAAGCTCGAGCAGCACCAAGAGAAGTACAAGGCACCAAAGAAAAAGTACACCCCCTTTGCTGGCGGAGGTCAGAGATTGGGAAGCCCCACGCCTGGACCAGGAAGCACTCGCGAGGCCGCTACTCCCTCCGCCCCTGCAAGCACTACACCCGCAGCATCGACCTCCACTGCACCGCCAACAGTAGAAGTGAACGACTCCGAACCCACCATATCCCTACAAATTCGCCTCGGCGATGGCACACGACTCACTTCCCGCTTCAATGCCACCCACACCATCGGCGATGTCTACTCCTTCGTCACGGCCTCAAGTGCACTAAGCACTGCCCGGGACTGGGTGCTGATGACGACGTTTCCAAGCAAGGAGTTGACGGACAAGGGCCAAAGTCTTGGGGATTTGGCGGAGTTTAGGAGAGGTGGGGTTGTGGTGCAAAAATGGAGATAGGGTATGATTGATGATTGGCATTGCATGAGTGGTGTTTGGGAGGGCTAGGGAAGTATGGTGGTTTGGCCAAAATCTAGATATTAGACTTCGGAGGATCAAGTTAAGTCGTTTTGATCAACTACAATATCCCCTATGTCTGAGTATAGGCATCGTGACTTGGAGCACATGATCTGTAGTGTAGCTGTGAGGGGAGGTAGGGACGATGAAACCTTCCCATGGATACATGGATACATTTCTTCCAACGTGGATTCGATACTTAGAACTTCCATCTGAACTACTAGTATATTTTGGGATATGTATATTACATATACCCGAAGATGAAAGCCACACCTTAGCGCTTTCTTATCTAGAAGGGCGCTTAGATCAGATCCACTGGCGGAGCACACATCTGAGCTATACTGGCGCGAGCACCTACCTCTTAAGCTAGGTACAGGACATGCTAAGTTGTATGATGCATCCTCTTATGTATAATGTGGCCACCTGATCTTAGTTCCACCATATCAGTACAACGAAAAATAAACAGGCGCCTAACCCTACGGCGCGTCAACCGATTCCACGCCGTCGACGATTCCAGCCGCTTGATATGATCGGCGTCAATGAACGCGTTCCTAAATTGCCTTTCTGATCCACTAACAAAGTAGCCGGTATAGGGATCTCGGATGAGTCGTTGCCATTCCGGTCCGCTAGACTATTGTCAAAGTTTTGGAAAGAAGGACGCAAAGCGTCTGGCTGCTGAGACAATTTCCAGCCGTCTAGTGATCTTATTGCCCATACTTGAGAGCACAGGAAATTTGAGGTCGTGCTTCTCAGTTGCGATAATAGTCTTCTTGGCAAATTCGGGGGAGATCGTCATTAGAGTGACGCCATTTGCTTTGATTTGTCGAGGTATTTTGCAGAGCTTGGAGCTGAGGTTGATGGAGGGATACCATTCGCCGGTAGAAGGAGATGAGTAGTGTTTCTTAATTGGGCAAGTCGGCGTGCTTTTCACTTAAATGCGGATTGTATTGCTCAGGCAAAATAAGGAAATGGTATCGCCGATTTTTTGTGCCTGGTGGAATGGGCCTTTGAAACTTGCGTAGTACGTAGGTACTGACTTCGAGATATCCGGGGTCGCCTTCCTCTGGAAGCTCTTGTAGACAGCGGATAGTCCATGCGCGAGACTCAAGTTTGCTGCTGGGACAAACGGTAGAGAAATTGTAGCGATAATCGAGAAAAGCAGAGAAGAAAAATCGATGTAGTGGGGAGATGGCCGATTGTAGACGAAAAGCTTAGTGCTCTTATAGAGTCGCAGCGATGCCGGTTTGGAGTGATTGAGGCTGGTTGGGAACCATTGATTCCTCAATGTGGAAATACTTTCGCATGATAGCCCCGAGTGCTATTACTGGGTTAAGTATAAGTTGTTATCATCACCAATCCGGTTAGACTGAGGAAGAAGTCTTTCTGCTTTTCGTGGGTGACATGACTTTGATAGTCGTGGCAGTGGTAGTGTACAGTTAATGCAGTGCAATACCAGTACAAACACAAATTTTTCCATAAAGACATACCCGAAAGAAAACTAGATAAACACACCATTGGTTGATGTTGGAGGTAGCCTAGTCAAGGTCCGCCCATTGTTTACTTTCCTTCTTCAAGCTCTCTTCAACACATACGCCAAGTGGAACTCTGTTAGGCAAAGACGGTGCGCACAGATTGGCAATAGCAGTCTTCCACCTAGACGTACGGATATAACCCTATGTATCTAAGGGGATTTGTTGTCTGCAAGGTTTCCGCTTGTATTGACACACAAGTCTACCTTTTTCTCTCATTGTAGCTCACGCCTCGCCAAGGCCATGGGAGCTTTGACTGAATATCTGATGATAACCAAACTGAGAACCTGATTGTAACCCTGAATATGAAACGCATTGAATCTTAGAAACATCGATTGCATGCGCGATTAACGACAGGTAGTTTCTTCTCGAAACCTCGTAAGATACCAACAGAATGCTGGTATATGGGTCACCAGCACATCATTCCTTGAAGGTAGGCAAGTGAGCATTGACTGCTGAGGTTTCTGAGGTTGAACAAAGAAAGCGATTGGAAGCGGGTTTTTGAAGGCAGTTGTTAGCGCGATTTGGATCGCCGGTCGTCCATTGGCTAAAACAGCCGAGGCTTCCTTCTCCACCAAGCTTCACGATATCATAACATCATCAAGACAGAATCAACATCACTGCTGGTGATTTTCAGTACATACAGCATGCTGGCCCAACGGATCACACGTTTGTCAGCAAGGCGGCGTAAGACTCCACCTATCGACCTTGCGGTAGGCTTAATTGGTACAGGAAAACTCTCGCTGACTTTCCCCAGTCCTTGCTCACCAACCAAGCGCCCTTGTCTCCTCCAGATGTTCAGCACCAGCTTCTATCGCCTTATCTAACTCCTGGATCCAGTCGAGGTGAATTAACGATGTTTTTCATTACGTCAATGTCTCCTTGTTCCCAGCTATTTGCCTTTAGCTGGACCCCCACTAATTCGTCCTCTCTCCTAGGCCCGCAGCTACCACAAATATCGCTCCCCAAGATGCCCACTCCATTCTCGCTGCTCAACGTCTCAACCGCCCCGTCTCCCCTCACCTTTCCATTTACCAGCCCCAGATAACCTGGTACCTCTCGGCCCTGAACCGCATCACCGGCTCCGCCCTAAGTGGGGGTTTCTACCTCTTTGCTGCTGCCTACCTCGCTGCTCCTTTGTTCGGATGGCATCTTGAATCTGCAACCATGGCGACTGCGTTTGGGGCTTGGCCGATTTGGGCAAAGGTGGCGGCGAAGTTTGGCGTGTCGCTGCCGTTCACATTTCACAGTTTCAATGGGGTGAGGCATTTGGTGTGGGATACGGGGAGGGAGTTGAGCAACCCGGCGGTACAGAAGACTGGGTGGATAGTCGTGGGGGCGACAGTGGTGGGGTCTGGGGTTTTGGCTATGATTTGAGGGCTGTGGGAAGGGAGGTTGGAATCTGTCGAAAATACTGGATTCGATTTCTCGAGTAAGAGGCAAAGGGTATTGCATTCGTGCTTGCTATTTATAGTTCTGCAGTAAATATTCAGAGAGCATTATACATTATTCCCAGCAAGCACCGTGACCGTACCAACGAAAGTAGCCATCGATAGAACATGAACGAAGTACGCCATAAATGTCGAGATGCCAACAGAAATTCTCCAGTCAGGACTTCCGCTATTTCGAGAAGAGAAGGCAACGAGCTAACAGCGACTCCTGTACATGGCGGCATTTACCCCCGCCTTGAGATGGCACATCAAGTTGGTGAGGTCCCAGGCAGTTGAATCCAATGGAACGACGATGAGGGAAGAAAGCCCCATGCTTCCAAAGAAAGCGTGCTTCTGCCCTTATAATTAGGAGTGAACATCACAACAGCTGGTATGAAGTCAAATACATACCGAGCTCATAAGCACTATATCCAGTATTCATTTTCGAGGACTCGAGTACGAGCAAGACGTGTAGGACTTGGAGGAGGAGGCCCTGGGGATGGCCGCGGTGATGGATTGTCTGACCGCGACATGTTTCCTGGCTGAGCGATGTATCGAATTAATCGGAAAATGCTTTGGTCGATGTCCTAAGCTTGCTTGTATATTTAGAAGATGGGGATCAGCAAGGAGGTCAAGGGATGAAGATGCCCCTCTTATATCAAGAAAACTCTGTGGTGTGGAAGGACCAGATAGGAAAATGTTTCCGGATCGAAATGTTTCGGAAATTCCACTCAAGCCAATTAGTATAATGGGGAGCTCGCCGAGCTAGTGTATGCAAGATCTCATGCACCCCAGAGTGGCAAATCAGCATATCTGACTACCAACATGTGTGTTCGAAGTCTATGCAAGGGCAGTTCCTGTCACCCAGGTGCTGGGACCTCGGATACCGATGCCTGGCACGGTAACTAGCATAATAGAGCGATATACATCCATAATAGCGTGTTCCCGTCGATCGACGGATACGAACAGATACCAAGGTAAGTCGTTACGAAACTCGTGTGTAGCCTATTAGCAACACTAAAGTGCACACCGAGGCCTCGGATAGGCATGTGTAAGCACCCAAAGTTTGATATCCTGGCAATTAAAGTCGGAAGATAAAGCAGGAACAGAAAGGGGTGATGAGCTGTCATCAAGACATCGTATACTCGGCTGTAACGTGTCACAGTGGAGATTGCTATGGTAGGTAAGCCCAAGATGCACACGGGAGCAAGAAAATGAGCTTGTCATCAACACAGGAAGACTTCAGTCCGCGGAGTCTATCTAAGTAGCTAGACTTGGCAACGCTGACAGCCGGCGACAGAGACAAGATGTTCCGATACGACAGCTCTCTATGTGCCAAAAAGAACTCCAATTAGCGCACCCCTTCAAGCCACGTTTCGTTCCATCGTCATTATTTTTTGGTCAACATAGATCAAAAATGGGTGAAAGATAGGAGACAACTAAGGTTTAAGATAGATGTGCTCGAATTTGCGATCATTCAGCAATGACGTTGTGAAGATGCGGAAATGTTGTGCCGCGCCAAACGCGGCTAGGTCTTTGCCGCTCCACGACCACAAGGCCTTTGATTGAAGATTAGAGGAGTAATTATACTATATCTGACTCTGACAAATGTGTCTTTTGACTTTCTGAGAGCTTCAGCCTCTACGGAACATGTGTGAATTCTTATCTTCATTATAGGCTCGTGACTGCAATGGACCCGGACCATGTACTAACTAATTCGGAGTAGATAACATTGAAGCTTTAGCTTTGGCTAGAATTCAAATCTTGCCGCAGCCTTTCACGGGGCTTACAGTTTGGACGCTTTCCATGCGAGCTTAAGAGCCCGTTTTCCTTTCGTTAATAAAGCTCAATTCTACAACACGTTCATGATTCAGATTTTCTTCCTCTCTATTCTTGGCCACTTGAAAACAAATCAACTCTCTGTCCAATATCAGATAAGCGCCCAAAATGTCAGTTTGGAACCCTGACAATATCAAGGATGTAGCCGAATCTGTTGGTATCTCCTCACTGAGCGAGGAGGTTCTGCAAGGTCTTTCCTTAGACATAGAATATCGATTAGCGCAAGTTCTGGAAGAAGCGCTCAAATTCATGCGGCATAGTAAGAGGACTACCCTTTGGACACAAGATATCGCACAAGCTTTGAGAACCCTCGATGTAGAGCCGCTATACGGCTATGAATCGACGCGGCCCCTCAGATTTGGGGAAGCGTCCATAGGGCCGGGACAGCCACTCTTCTATGTCGAGGATGAGGAGATGGATCTTGAGAAGCTTATCAATGCTCCATTACCAAAAGTTCCGAGGGAGATGTCACTTACTGGTAAGCTGGTGATGGTGATTTTAAGAATCTTCGCTAAGTCTTTATATAGCGCATTGGCTAGCTGTAGAAGGCGTCCAGCCTTCAATCCCCCAAAACCCTACAACAGCCGACTCCCGGAACCAAGAGCTTGTTCCTAAAGGCCCTGGCGCAAATCCCAACCTCGCCGCCATCAGCGGCAACGACAATGTCACCGTCAAGCCTCTAGTGCAACACATCCTCTCCAAAGAACTGCAGCTTTACTTTGGGAAAATATGTCACGCCCTCCTTGATGAAACCAATGACGACCGCGTCTCCGCCCTAGCCAGCATCCGCAGCGATCCCGGTCTTCACCAACTAATTCCCTACTTTGTACAATACATCGCCGAAAAAGTAACCCACAACCTCAAAAATCTTTTTGTCCTCACGCAGATGATGCAACTCACCTCCGCTATGCTCGACAATCAAAGCCTCTACGTCGACCCCTACATCGCCTCTCTCATCCCCCCAATCCTCACCTGCCTCATTGGTCGCCACCTCGGATCCTCTCCCTCCGACCTCCCTGCTAGTTCCCCCATTCGCCAACTCGCCGCCTCTCTCCTCGGTCTCGTCGCCAAAAAATACGCCAAATCCAGCCACACACTTCGGCCGCGCCTCGCTCGCACCTGCCTCAAACACTTTCTCGATCCCACAAAATCTCTTGGCTCCAATTACGGTGGCGTTATAGGCTTGCAAGCGATTGGGGGTACGGAGGTAGTCAGAGCGCTGATTGTGCCGAATCTGAGGGAGTATGGGGAATTGCTACGAGAGGCTCTAGAAGGGAACGATGAAGGAAAGAGAAAGGACGCGGAGATTGTGCTTGGGGCGCTGGTGGAGGCTGTTAAGGGGTTGGAGGGAGATAGCTTGGGGTTGTCGAACGGATTTTCTACAGGAGATGCAGAAGAGACGAGAAGAAAGCTGAACGAGAAAGTAGGGAGCCTGCTGGCGGAGAGGTTTTTGGAATTGGGGAGGCCGAAGTTGTTGAAGGCGATATTGGAGGAGTAGGAGACGCTTTGAGGCATAATTAGCAAAGTTAGGTTTCTTTGTTCCTGCGAAGGCGTCAAGGACTATGGTTGGGGGGGTGTCGATTACAGATGGAAGGTATTAGGATTGCGAGGGAGAATGGCTTTGCGGCTATGTAACAGATTTCCTCTTTAATCTTCATCTCAAATGGCTGGAAGATCCCACCAGCCAGCCAGTCTGCCACGTCCATTGAACGCCCACGAAATGCAATGCTCTCATGAAATGCAACAAAACATCCAATCTAACATCTCAAACCGCTCCATTTCCACTACTTCCTCCCTCCACAATCCCTACCAGCTCCCTTGTGATGTCTTGAAAAACGCCACAAAGAGAGCAATCCCTATATTTATCCACCAACAACGCCTTCTTATCCAGTGCCGAAACCTCGTTGTGTTCCGCAGTCTCTCCGTTCACCTCACCATCCATTTCGCGTTCTTCATCTCTTACCCCAACAGTTCCATATCTCGGCCTCCTACCCTCCTCTACTAGCGTTCCCCACTCCGTGTCTACCGGCACTCTTCCTAGAAACTTAACGCCAAATTCGCTGGCCATGACTTCGCCTCCGCCCTTCCCAAATAGGTTCGTACCGACGCCACAACACTCACAAACATACCCGCTCATATTCTCTACCACGCCCAGCACCCTCACCCCCACCTTTTCGCAAAAGTTGATCTCCTTGCGCACATCCGAAATGGCGACCGCCTGCGGTGTTGTTACGACAACCGCGCCAGCAAGCTGATTATAGCCTGGATTTGAAGGAGTGTTCGGAGGAAGTTGTTGAAGGAGGGTTTCAGCGAGCGAGATGTGCTCGTCTGATGTGCCGGGTGGGGTGTCGATGAGGAGATAGTCGAGGGAGGGCCAAAGAACGGAGGTCAGGAATTGGCGGACCATGGCTGTTTTCTTGGGGCCGCGCCATACTACGGCGGAGGATTTGTCAGGGAGGAGGAAGGCAAGGGAGATGGCGTGGATGGGGCCGATTGGGGTTCCGTCGCTGTTTGCTGATGATGGAGGGATGGAGGGGCCATTGTGAGAGGGTTGGCTTGGTGCACCGTTTGGGCTACCATTTGCGACATGTGGATGATTAGGGGTTGGAGAAAGGGTTTGCGACGGGTGTACCTGCACGGGTAACCAGCCGCCAGGCGCTTGGGTGATTTTGGAGTCTTCGAGACCGAGGAAGCGGGGGATGGAGGGGCCAGTAAGGTCGATGTCGAGGATACCAACGGATTTTCCGGCCAGGGAAAGGGAAAGTGCGAGTTGGGTTGTTATAGAGGATTTGCCGACGCCGCCCTTGCCCGAGAGGACCTAGTTGGTGGGGAGGTTAGTAAGGTGGGGATGTAAGGGGGACTTGGAGGAGGAACCTACTACAACGACGTGTTTAACGTTCTCTAGGGACATTGCAGATATCTTGAGTTGCACATAAAGCGAGAACCATTACAGCCCAAGGAAAAATCAGAGACAAGAGCTCTAAAATCGCGATTATCAAGCCCTCCGTCATCGCAGATAGAGTTGCGCCCGGCATCCCAAGCCTTACCCGTAGCGCGTCACTTTAGGCTCGTTGCCCGTTACGCCTCGCCTTCCATCCTCACGAGATCATGCTGCGCTTCATCGTTCACCGTCGACTTCTCCAGCAACCAAAGTCCCTGGTCGAAACAGATTTTGCAGGACAGACCCGTCATAAAAGTAATTATCGAAACAAAGCAAGAGCTCAAGGTCCACGAAATACTGTCCGCCGCCCCCCTCAACCCCCGCCGCTCCCAAATCGCCCCGAAAACTCGCCTGCACAGACGGAGGGCAAGGCATCATCGACAGATGCCGTATCTGATGCTTTACGCAATGCGAATCCACAGGAAAACAACCTCCTAGCACCAGTCTACATTCCCGAAGACCCAGATGGCGTGCTTAACGAGAAACACCCAGCGGCGGCCCTCTTGGCTAACTCCGCCATTGTGGTGCAACGACAACTTGAAGTCATGAACGTGATGCTTGGGTTTGAACAAGCCAATAAGTACGTTATCTTGAATGGGCAGGGAGAGCACATTGGGTATATTGCCGAGAGGGAATTAGGGATGGGCAATATAATGGCTAGGCAGATGTTGAGTACGCATCGGAGCTTCACAGCACATGTGTTCGATAAGCATGAGAAAGAGATTCTGAGGGTAGGATGTTCGCAAATGCCAGGTCTTAGAATATATTAATTGTTATATAGTTCCACAGACCGTTCTCATGGATATCATCCCGCATTGGCGTCTACGATCCTCTTCAAGTGGCAGCAATGTCACACTCTGCATCAACGGCTCTGCAAAAACCTACCGCTGGGTCCCTTTCCTCAGGGGTCAGCCAGACACCAGCGCAAGTCTCTCCACTGGCTCTTTCGGACATGCGCATAGTAGGGGAAGCTCAACAGCAATGGGCCCCTCTGCGCCGGAAATATAATCTTTTCCTCTATCGTCAATCTCCAAATCGCGAGACCGATTTGGGGACTCGCCAAATATCTGCAGGAGATCTCCCCCTCTCGGGCTCACAGCAATTGCAAGTATCGGAGGCCACTAAAAGCGGCAGTGACGGTGAATTTGGCCAGTTTGCCTACGTTGATGAACCATTCCTTTCGTGGGACTTTTCTCTCCTCTCTGCGGACCAACGTCTCATAGGCTCTGTGAACCGCAATTTTGCAGGTTTCGGTCGCGAAATCTTCACAGATACGGGAGTATATGCTCTACGGATGGATGCCGCTGGCCTAGCCGATGAACCTCGCCATCTTATTTCCAAGACCGGTGAGAAAGCTGAGCGAAGCCCACACGGTGGTATGACACTCGACCAGAGAGCTGTCATGCTCGCAACAGCCGTCAGCATTGATTTCGACTATTTCAGCCGACATAGCGGATCCGGAGGTATGGGTTTCATGCCCATGTGGTTCCCCGGGATGGGTGGGGGAGCCGTAGCCGGCGAAGCTGCTGAAGGTGCTGGTGCTGTAGAAGGCGCAGCCGGTGGTGTTGCTAGGGGTGCAGGAGGCATAGGAGAAGGGGCTGTTGTGGGTGCAGGGTCCGCGGCGGGGTATGAAGCTATGCAGAGAGGCACATCTGGAGCTGAATCAGCGCCATCGTCGGACTCACCGGGTTTTGGAGCTGGGCAAGCGCCGCCGCCACCAAGCCAGCCTGGAGAAGGGGAGGATGTTTGGGGTGAAGATGATGATTCTTGGGGTGGAGGAGAAGGTGGCAGTGGGGGAAACGGCGGAGAAGGTAGTGATGGAGGCGGAGGTGGTGGCCATGGTGGAGGTGGAGGTGGCTTTGATGTTTCCGATTGGTTTTAGAGGAACAGGACGGTCAGGTGTGGATTTAGCGGCGGCGCTCGGGTGGGTCAAGATTGGGATAGATCACTATTGTGAATATATTACGAAGCAACGAATTTCGGTACCAGGTAGTCTATCACTTAGACAAAGTAATTCCATTCAATTCTTCAGACATCCAAAAGCCCGGTGTCATCCTAGCCGCCACTCACTTCACTCCACCGCCACCCACCTATCTCACTCTGCAATCACCATCTCCAACTGTGCATACCAAACAACCCCCCAACCCCACCTATCTCAAAACCTCCCCCAGACCCCCACTTACCACAACACACAACCACCTCCCCTCCCCAAAGAACAATGTCCTCCCCCCTCTCCACCCGCCGCCTCTTCCACGAATACCAACTCCTCTGCAAACACTCCCCCGACGGCATCACCGCCGGCCCCATCTCCGAAGACGACATCTTCACCTGGGAAGCCCTAATCCCCGGCCCCGCCGACACCCCCTACGAGGGCGGTGTCTTCGTCGCCGAAATGAAATTCCCCCGCGACTACCCGCTCAGCCCGCCCACCATGCGCTTCGTCGGCGACGTGTGGCACCCCAACTGTAACCCCCCCCCCCCCCCCCCCCCCGGCCTCCGCGCCCCCGAGCCCAAAAAAAAAAAGATGGTAAAAAGCTAACAAACCTCCATCAAAGTCTACCCCACGGGCCTCGTCTGCATCAGTATACTGCACGCGCCGGGGGAGGACCCGCACCACTACGAGCAGGCGTCGGAGCGGTGGAGCCCGATCCAGAGCGTGGAGAAGATTTTGATTAGCGTGATGAGTATGCTGGCGGAGCCGAATGATGAGAGTCCGGCGAATGTGGAGGCGGCGAAGATGTGGAGGGAGGATCGGGGGGGGTATGAGAGGAGGGTGAGGGAGGGGGTGAGGAGGAGTTTGGGGTTGTAGGTGGGGGGTTGTGGGAATGGGGGGTGGGGGGGGGCTGCCATTGGAGGGGAGGGGGGGAGGAAGTGGAAGCGTGAGGGGGGAGTGGGGTGGGCGTTGTGTTTTGGGGAAGGCATGGTATTGGAGTTCTAGCAGCTATGCGTTACGGGGTCTTTTCATGTAGCTAAGCTAAGTCGACATCCCGTCCTTTTGTTCAGTCCATGTCCTATCTTTCTTCTCGAGCGCATTCTTCCGTTCCGAATAGCGATGTTACGTCGAGCGCTGCGGTTTCTTATCCCTATTCCGTATTCCCTACATCATCAGCAAGCAACTTCCCCTCCAACCACCCCTCCAAACCCCCTTCCCTCTCCGCCAAAAGCTCCATCTCCGCCTTCACCCCCAACATCAACATAACCTGCAACTCCCTTCTCCACTCCCTCTCCCCACCATTCTCCTCCAGCAACGCCTTTTCCAACATTTTCACTGCCTTCTTCCTATCCCTGACTGTCAACCTTAGCGGTCCCTTACTCTCGTCAACAGCCTCGTCATTATGGAGATCGCAACTGCGAAGACCTAACCAGCGCATGCTAGGGACGATGAGATTAGCGTTTTCGTGGGAGAGGTTTATGGAGCCGTGTTTGTAGGTTGACATTATGGCGATGCCATCGGGGTCGAAGTCTACGAGGGCGTATATTGGGGGTGCTGGGGTGGTTGGGGTCGGGGATGTGGAGAGGAGACGGAGGAAGGCGCGGGTGGAGATGTCGGGATAGCCTTTTGCCTAGATTTCAAGGGATTTAGTTTGGATGTCTTGTGGCTGGGGAAAGCGGGTATACGGTGAGGATGATCCCCTTTCCAGCTTTGGAGTTCCGGTAGTATTCGCTTGATGCCAGTGTACGAAAGGTTGACTGATTGACTATTAGCCACAGCAACTTGGTACGTGATAACACGGTGAAGCTACTTCTTTCTCAATGACTAAAACCCAAGCGACTACAGACACATCGATAGCTTGGATTTCTTGAACGTCATCGATAAGCATCGCCTAGACATAGGTCAATATCTCTTTAGTAATGCAACTACATGGGATCTTTAACCGCTGAACCGGACTGCACTTGCTTCGTCGTGCCATCTCTGTGCCTTAAAGTAAAGTCGCCCACCACGAGACCTTTTGCAGCTGCAGTCTAGAAAAGGTGAGCTGTCTAGACTCACCTTTGGATAGAACTGTGAGGAACAGGGGATGCGCTTACAACGTTGAGCTTCGCCCTGGGGACATCAAATGTATATGCCAGAGCATCGACGCACCGATCAACTACGACCTGCGTTTTGAAAAGAGAGGGGTCCTTATAATAGATGTTTCTTAACGAGAGCCATCAGTATTATAAAAGACATCTTTGGATGGAAAAAGTACCTTTTCGAGACAACGACGTTGCTAGTCAGCGCCTCGTGCATCAGCTCCAAGATGCGAAATAGCACCGCTACGCTTTTAGTCAATGATAAAAGGAATACCTATCATAGAAGACATACTGAACTTCCAAGCCTCATGAGCTGTACGTCCAGGAAATGTTACCTTGCGGACCTCTGTAATAGGGTCAATGCTATTGTCCCCATCGATCCCCGAGACTGCAGAAGATTTCTTGATCTTGATTGAGATGTAGAGTTCATCGCTGTTGTGGAGTAGATCGTCAGTGACAGATTGGAATACTTTCTCAATTTTGGCTATGGCTTGGGGATCAGCTTCCCGTATTCGCGAAGGAGGTAGCAAGAATGGTCCAGTCGTCGATGAGGTGGAGTTGTCAGTGCTGCTAATGGTTAACAGAGGGCTGGTGCTTGCTAAGTCTGCATCTGGCGTAGGTTCCTCGACGAAAAAGTTCTCATTCAGAATGTATTCTCCCATGATGTACTGAGGTCTCCGCTATAACCCGAATCGTCCTGATTTTGCAAAAGGTACTGTAATGTATGGCAGAAGTGGAAGGCTCGATATCACGATTAGTAGTAGACAAGAACGCTCTAAGCGAGTTCTAATTGGAAAACTCGTCTACAGTGATATGGGATTTTCGCACAGAGATGTCTGGTACAAGAGGAAGAATCGGCTGTAAAGGCTCTTTTGCATGACTCCTCGTTACTCGCTCTATGTCTTCTTTGGGATGCTTAAGGAATAAATATTCAACGTTTGTTGGGTATTCTGGACAAAGTAGGGCATACAGAAAGCTCTCAACTTTTTTTGTACTACAGAGGCAACACGTTATTAACAACATTACCCTCCATGGAAACTATGGTCTTTTAGAACCTACGCACGAGACTCGATCATAGTGGAGCTCTCAACTCAGACTGTCGGAATCCCTCAGACCAAAGATTTCTACATGCATGCTCTCTGGCTTCGATAGACGTACGACAATCCAGAAAGGTCCCATACTCGCATTTTCCTCGTCATTCAGGTTTGTGCTTGTGCGAGCAACTGAACTACAACGGGTTCAATTGGAGGGCTATTATGAAAGTCTTCATCCACTATAATACTTCGATTTTCTTGGAGAAAAGATGCGAGTCGAAGAACTTCGAAAGGAAGAAAACATGTTACAGATTGTTTTTTCGCATAGATAGAGCCGGTTCTTCCACTGTCGTTCGTGTAGACATTATCGATTATCTTGTTAATGTGTGGTTGCTTTCGCCAGGGAACATTTGAGGCTCCTCAAGGTAGGCGTGGTACTGTATGTAGGTTATGCCGCTCAAAGCACATTAAACGCTTAGCGCGTCTGCCATGTCTAGACTAGGTAGAAACGACACGAACTAGACGCTCTTGGCATTTTATTATCTCTTATCTTACTTTGGAAGCTCGACGATAACGTCTGGCCTATTCTCGAAAGACTCTGATTGACTTTCTGAGGAAAAAGCACACACCGCACCAACGAATCACACCCACCGTTAAGAACGATTCTGCAGCATATCTACCTACCTTATCTCCTTTAGAATGCTTACCGCAGTCAATGACTAAATACAATCTTGGATAGGCTGTTGAGAACCCCGTATCCTGGTTGACGGTAGTCCTGCGTACCCTGATCGGACACTCTTTCTTGATGGGTCTAATGGGAGGCACCAATCCGCTGTGCCGGTAACTTCGAGGTGGGGATGCTGTCACCATGTCCTTGTACCCACGCGTCGGCAGGTCTTGTTGCCGGTATTGAGCGGGGCAGCCGTGGGACGTTCCTTTATCCTTGAACGAGATGGAACTTTGGTCCAAAAGCTGTTATCGTGGCTGTTGCCCTGCAAGGTACTGCGCCAAACCTGAAGAAGCAGCTGGATGGAACTTCAACTTCGGCATCCAGGTACCGAGGACTACTATATAGACCGCAATAGCCACTGGAAAAGATGGAACGTGCTTTCATCTGTCAATCTACACAGGACCTCAACGTAGCTCAAGATGTTTCCAACTACCATCTTGAAGCTTTTTCTACTCACATTCTTCTCCGCCCTCTTCGTAGGATCGAGCAGTGCCAAACGATCCTCTGATGATCGAGGAGACGATGCCAAATCTGACCAGTGCACGACTAACACAGGTATCGCTGGCTTCCAAGTCTCCTAAGCAACATGAGCTGAGTAGACCATAGTCAAGGGCAAAGTCTTTCCAACTTTGATTGATGTTACAACCGAGGACCTGGCTTATGGTCTGGAGACTGGCCTTTTCTCCAGCGTTGATCTAGTAACTGTGCGTGAATCTCACTCAACGGATCCAGCGTGATCTTACATTTATAACATAGGCCTATATCGACCGCATCAACGAGGTCAACTCGACCCTGCACATGGTCGAAGAGATCAATCCAGATGCCCTAGCTATTGCCGCTCAACTGGATGCAGAAAGGACACAGGGAAAACTTCGAGGGTTCGTCGATGAAAGTCGTCTGGGTAATCGGTCCTGACTGTTCGCAGGCCGTTGCATGGCATGCCTATCCTTATCAAAGCCAATATTGGTACCGCTGATAAGATGAGCACAACCGGTAATCTCGGCACTCTGGATCCTATTGGCAACACTAACGCATTCAGCTGGGTCTTTTGCTTTGTATGGTGCGACGCTACCTCGCGACTCTACCTTAGCTGCGAAACTCCGACAAGCTGGCGTAGTTATCCTTGGCAAAACGAACTTGTCCCAATGGGCAAACTACAGGTCTACCAATAGCTCCAACGGTTGGAGTGCCTATGGTGATCAAACCTATGCTGCCTATGCTCCCCTTCAAGACCCAAGTGGAAGCTCCAGTGGAAGCGGTGTCTCATCATCAATTGGTTTGGCCCTCGCTACTCTTGGCTCCGAAGTAGGTTAGCTCGTATTCCCGTTATGTTAACATTTACTGATATGTTTCTAGACTAGTGGCAGCATTCTCAGCCCTAGTAACGTCAACAACCTCGTGGGTATCAAGCCCACTGTCGGCCTTACCTCGCGTAGTCTTGTTATCCCCATCAGTGAGCACCAAGATACCGTAGGTCCAATGGCCCGTACCGTCAAAGACGCCGCATATCTCCTCCAAGCCATCGCCGGAAAGGACGCCGCGGACAACTACACCTCTGCCATCCCATTCGATGACCTCCCCGACTACGTGGCCGCCTGCAAATTCTCAGCGCTTCAAGGTAAACGTATCGGCATCCCCCGCAATGTGATCACGCCCAGCAATACTTCTGGCCCCATCCTCGCCGCTTTCGCTAAGTCAATCGACATCATCAAAGCCGCCGGCGCCACAATTGTGGACAACACCAACTTTACCGCTTACAGCGCTTTCAGAAGGTCAAATACCACCTCCATAGTGCTGGATGCAGACTTCATCATCGATCTTAAAAAGTACTTTGATCAATTGACTAGCAACCCCAATAACGTCCACTCCCTCGCCGACGTCTCAAACTTCACGCACCATTTCCCTCAAGAAGATTACCCAGATCGCAACACCCAGATCTGGGATACCACCCTTGGCCTCGGCTTCAACAACACATCCCCTCAGTTCTGGGCCGCCTATCAGCAAAATCTCTACTTCGGTGGCCCTGGCGGTGTTTTTGGGGCCTTGAAAAACTATTCCCTTGACGCACTTCTCCTGCCCACGACGTACTCTCCTGGCGTTCCTGCTATCGTAGGATCTCCTGTCATTACTGTCCCCATGGGTTTCTACCCAGCGAATCAGACGATTGTCAAGAACGCGAGGGGAAACTTGGTGGCAGTGGCGCCGAATGTGCCTTTTGGACTCAGTTTCCTCGGTGCCAAATGGAGCGAAGCTGACCTTATCGGTTACGCCTACGCCTACGAGCAGAGGACTTTTGTTAGGAACCGGGTGCAGCCGTATATTGTAAGTAACACTGAGCTGGGGAACGTGGTTGGGTTTTAGAGCCTCTGATTTGGGACAAGAAGTAGGAAGGGTTGTCGAGTAGATATTAAAGGTGCGAACACATGTATATACTGAAACTATCAAACCCAGGGGATGAAGTCCCTAGAAGGATATCTATCTGTTAATGTTCCTTCAAACTGCCTATGTAAACTCATTCCGACTGTATATTTCTGGTCTTCTTCTAATGCCTCTCCAATCCTCGGTACTCAATGTTACTTTTTCAACCACGTCTTCTCCTCTCCAAACCTACAATCCAAGAAATGACCTACCGATAAATCAAGCAATCTGAAGCAGCAAATGCAAGAATGTTTCAGCGGTCAATAATAATAAAAATTTCCCGCCCTCAAACACCAACCCCCAAAAACAACCAACCATGCCCCCGCAAATCAACATCCTCCTCACCTCCTTCCCCGGCCTCGGCCTCGGCCTCCCCCCACCCTCTCCATGCCCCTCCCGGATTCCAGCACAGTCGACGGCCTCGCGCGCGAGCTTCCCGCGCACCTGCCTGCCTCCCTCGCAGCAACGCGCGTGACCCTGACCACGACGTCGAACAAACATCTCCCCCTTTGCTCAGACGCGCTGCCGTCGTCGTTTTTCATTGCGGCTTCACCCGAGTCGGACATGCTGCCTTTGCGCTTGTCGGCGCCGCTGGTTGGGGGGGGGGGGGGGAAGGATTTTCCTAGGAGATGGTGGGTTGTGCGTTTTGCTGGTGGTGTTTTGTACACGAAAAGAAAGAAAGGGGGGGGGGGGGGGGGGCACGTTGATTGGGCGG